>JAEEGH010000833.1_pt1 | contig 95478 bp, 82 predicted proteins | sample 9134181 | NCBI WGS metagenome assembly JAEEGH01 (sample SAMN16246544, study PRJNA631951) | gut metagenome | biome: gut microbiome; feature: rumen; material: DP-attached | host: Bos | place: Iran: Karaj | collected 2018-10 | reverse complement strand
TTGTAGCCGCTATTGCCAACCACCTTGTAACTAACGGTATAACGTCCGGCGTCTTTAGCCTTGGGCACGTAGGTAGAAAACTCGCCATCGTCGAGGGCATACATGAACGTGCCGCCCGTCACGCTACCAGCGGTAATCAGCGGCTGGGGAGTATCTGCATACTTCAGACCCGAAATGGCCTTGGGCATAGACGAGATGGTAGGAGTCTTGAGATACTGGAACAATATATTGCCGGCTATTGCGCCAGATGAGTTCACAATATATTTCTTGTCCGAATCGTATTTTGCACCTTCGGGCGATGTAATGAAGGTGTTGTCGTTTAGCGTGAGCTCCGTCATTGGCCCTACACTACCTTGTACCGAGACCTTCTGCGACGGTGATGAAAGGTTTACTGCCAACCGCGCCGAACCATTGGTCATGGTGCTGACGTACTTCTCTATGGTCATATCAATGTCGCTGAGCGTCATCAAGGCACCTCCGGTAATACAGAGACGTCCCAAGTCGCCAGACAATGTCAATGTGCCGCCCTTGATGGTGGTATTCTTGTTCGTATATATTGCGGCCAAATCAACAACGTTAGCAGCGGATGGAGTATTAATGGTGTTGGTACCTGAACAGGAAATAATCAGGCCGTCGACGCCAGTGTTATAGATGCCCACGCCCGGGCTGTTGATCTTGGAAGAAGTTAACGTAAGCGTCTTCGTGCTGGGATTGTAGGAGGCACTGCCGGTGAGATACGGGCTGCCAAAGCTATTACAGTTCAAGTCATTAAGCCGAACCCCAGCCACCTGAAGACCATAATACTCCTTGACACATTTCACTAACGCGCCCTTTGGCATGTTGCCGCTTTTATCACAAACGGCTTTTTTAGAAGAATCGAAATAAGCGCCATTAACAAAGTCTACATCGGTTAGAGTGAGATCTTTAACATTGTAGACGGCTTTGTTCAAGGATCCAGTGAAGGTGAAGGTGCCGGTATTGTTGTTCTTCTTCATCGCCAATGTCGTAGATCCATATCCGTACAGACCGTTTTGATAACCATCGAACGTGAGATTGCCGCCATTGAGCGTTACAGTGTTGACGGTGACAGCGGAATTGTTGATGATGGATATACCGTTGTAAGAAGTGGACTTTGCTTCCAAGGTACCTTCGCCACTATTATAGCCATTAAAGGTTACGTTACCGGAAAGACTAAAAGCATGACCTTTTGAGGTTACTTTGTTTGTGCCAATAATGTTGATGGTCTTCGTGCCCGCATTTTCCCACCTGATACCATCCCCCGTATAATTACTGGGGTTAGTCAACGTTACTCGGTTCAATGTCAGCATCTTGCTGCTGTTATTATAGCCGATGGCGCCACTACTCAAGCCATCGCAGAGAAACTTCTTATAGTTGAGACTGGTGATCTCACGTCCCAGGACATAAACACCGTAGCCGGTACACGGCTTGATGCTTACACCCTTGACGATATTTCCCTCTTCATCGACAACAGACTTCTTTGAATAGTTAAAGAAGCAGCCTTCATTAGCAATATCACAGCCTTTGAGACTCAAGCCTCCCGCATTAAAGATTTCTCCCTGACAGGTAAAAGTACAATTCTCAAATATCGGAGTACGCCAGTTACAACTAATATTTTTCAGACAGTTAACAGTAACATTCCTGATAGTAAAATCACCAACACTATAGACAAAAGAAGTACTAGCTCCCTTGAGGGTAATCGTTCCAGGTCCTTCAATAGTCATGTTTGCAAAAGAATGGATAGCAGACGATGATGTGCCTGTTATATAAATGCTATTTGTACCTGTCACTGAAAGCTTAAGCCCATCGCACGAACGATTTTCTATTCCATTATAACCATTTTGTATTTGAATGTTACAGTTGTTGAGCTTGAGTGTTTTGGTGGTAGGAGTATAGCTGATACTCGATGCATCAGAAATAAGACCATCAGTCTTCAGACGCTTACCCAAAGAGGTATAGTTTTCATAATGCAAATTACACCAATGCACAGACAATCCGCAGTCGGTAAATGTGCTGATAGTAATCTCCTTGGCTACAGTACCGTCAGCATTACATACCTTATGGCTTTTCTTGTCCAGATAGCAGAAATCACGAAAGTCCAAAGACTCATCCTTGGTGATCGAACCCATGTCGGTAATAGCCCCAGAATTACCATTGGCATAGAGGTAGGTATTGGCCCCCAAGACAAGCCTTGTGGTAGTGGAGCCGTCTTTGCCGTCAATACCACTACCGTTTTGTCCATTACTAGACAGCAACATATTATTGACTGTGAGGGTACTGCCTTTAGTGACAAAGATTCCTTCACGCTTACCAGTACAGGTAACGCGAGTAGAGAGGCCCTCACCCTCTAAAGTGACATGGATGTCGTCCTTGTCGAAGTTGATGGCATCGCGACTCTTCGCCGTCTGAGTAATCTCGCAGGTGCCGATGAACTTGATCTTCGTGTTGTCGTCCTGAATCAGCAAGCAGCTGGCATCTTTTTGACATACCAATTGCAGGTTCTCCAGCGTGAGCGTCTTTCCGTCAGAACTCAGCGAGATCTTGCCCGTCTTGCCATTCAACGGCGTCACTTTTCCATCTGACGTGCTATACGCATTCTTGAAGGACTGAGTAAAACCAGCTTTTAGCGTATTGCCAAACAGCTTGATGTCTGCCGACGCATGACCCACGACAGCAAAGCACAGTACTAATAATGTAAGAAACTTCTTCATAAGTTAATATTCTGGTTGATGTTATTTGATTAATCTAGGCTTCGACTGCAAAGATACGAATACTATGCGAAAAAACAAAGAAAAAAACGGGAAAATTGAATATTCCCGTTTTTTTGACTGACATTGTGATTCAAGTTTCGCAAATTACCTTTAACCACGAATTAAACGAATTAAACGAATTATGGCTGCGCACACGTCAAATTATTATCGAATTACTCGAATGTTATTTATAACAACGGATTTCACGGATTTTACGGATTTAAGCCCAACTGATCATCAGCAACTTAGAAAATCCGTGTAATTCGTGAAATCCGTTGTGGTTAAAACAATTCGTTTAATTCGTGAAATTCGTGGTTTTTAAATAATCGTGGTCGTTTATATTCTTACCAGCCCCAAGAATTGTAGTCTGTGTCGTAGCCTGCCAGGAGGAACCAGTTGGCGAGCGTCTGTTCGTAAAGGCGCAGGAGCTGGACGGGAGCCTCGACATCCTCGTTGAACGGATAGACGGACAACACGCTATCGGTTTCGCGTGCTGTCGAGGGTGACAGCAAGAAGTAGGTAACCACCTCCATAATATCTCCAACGGTGATGCCGGCATCTTCTAACATCTCCTCGGCATCCTCGGGAGTGAGGTCAACCTTGGCCAGCGCGTCCTTGATACCAGGAACAATGCCCATGAGCGTAGACAGAACGCCGCCTCTGGTGGTGCTCTGGGCTTCCAGCGGACGTGAACCGTTGATGTTTTTGATGAGCTTGCGCAGGTCGATGCCCCAGCTCTCCAGCGTCTTGATGACCTTCATGATGTTGAGATCCTTCACCACATTGTGGTAATAGCGGTTCTGCTCACCCTCGTAGTAAAGGACGGGCCATACCTGTATGGCAGCAGCCGTCTGTATGAGCCACACAACGGCAGCAGGGTCGTGGTTGAGCTTGAACACCACCGTATTGGTTTGCAGGTTGGTCTTTCCAGGCACAAGGCTGGGGGTGAAGCCCTTTTCCTTCATCCAGGGAATGATGACGCGACCTGTCTGAACAGGTACGTAGCGGTCGTGGCGTGAATGCAGGAGGAAGTACTTCTGTTTAGTATCGGGAGTCCAGGTGTCCATCAGCGACTTTTCGCGCAGTAACTTGCGGAAAGCCTTTGCCTGCTCGCCATCGACATTGAGATAGGTAGGTTTGAGCATGTGGCTGAGCGAATTGGTACCGATATTTCTGGTCATCGCAGGCATGAGGAGTTTCTTGTCGAGGAACCATTCCTGAACATGCGATGCCAGCGGCTCCTGGAAGAGGTCATGGTAGTCGTAACCCAACTGATACCACTCGTTGTAGGCTATCAGCAGCTGGGCGATGGCGCCCACATAGTCGCAGTAGTCGAGACGCACATACTCGGTATAGGCTTTCTCAATGTCGAGGGGGCCACCGCCAGAGAAGGTCTTGTCGAAGGTGATGCCCTTGTCCTTGTACTCCATGTCGCGCAACTTGGCTACAAACATCGACTCAGTGCCTCCCTGAGAATAGCCCATGTTGAACAGGAAACGTCCCTCGGGGATGCCTTTGTCCTTCAGCAGCGCCTTGGCTGCCAACAATCCGTCGAGCGAGTTGCGGGCATTGGTATCGCCGCAGAGGTAGGCCTGAGGCTTGTCCTTGGAGGAGCCGAAACCGATATAGTCGCTCATGACCAGCACGTAATTGGGCTTCAGGGGGCTGCACATGACGGCACCCGACAGTTTGTCGATCTCGGCAGAGGGAGCCTCGCTGAGCGCCGTTATGGTATAGTGGTTGTAGAGGATGATACCATCGGAGGGTACTGAGCCGTCGACAATGCCCGACGGGGCGAGGATGACGCCGCTGATAGTGGCATCGTTGCCACGGGGATCCTTCGACTGGTATTCGTAGACGATATAGCGCACCTGACGCGAGCCCAGCGTCATACCGTTGACCTTATACTTGATGGTAGAGTCCTTTTCTATTACGATTTTATAGGATGCTTTCTGTGCCTCTGTCGTCAAAACGGACGACAGCATCAGCAGCATCATAAGAAACATTTTCTTCATAGCTTCGGAATTTTTACTTGATAATACGTTTGCGGGCAGTTTCGCCTTTTTGTTCGATAAACAGGCCGTTGACCGGCAGGCCGACACGCTGGCCATTCATGTTATAGTAGACAGCGGAGGGGTCGTCGGGCACGTTGAGGTCAATGTCCATGCCAGATGTCATCCTGTCGACCACCTCGAAGGTGGCTGCCAGGGGGTAGTGGTCGCCCAGCGGCTTGCCATTGTGCTTGTAGCTCTCCATGTCCAGGACAACCGACACTGGCTTGATCTGCGAACCGTTCGTAGGATTAATATAGATGATCTTGTCCAGCACCTCGCCGTTGTCGAGCATATTGGCTGCATCCTCGCAAGCGACAATGCCGTCGACAGGAGCAGGATACTCACCACCCTTCGCCAGTTCAACCCATACGTCAGAAGCCGTGCCCTTGCCTGATTCGGCAATAGCGTCAATGAACTTGGCTTTGATCTGGTCACGGCAATAGTAGCTGTTCATGTCGCCGACGACAATAATGGGACGCGTATCGAGATGGGCCAGCACGTCGTCCTTGAGCTGTTGCCACTGTCCCAAGCGTGCCTCACGGTCCGAGCCATCCTTGCCTTCCTTCTCGTCAGCCAGATCGCCAGCATCCATGTGCATGTTATAGACAAGGATACGCGTACCGTTGGCCAAGGTCAGCTCACTACGACGGAAACCCTTGCGAACCAGCTCGTCGGCAGCATGACTGAACTTTCCGAACTTGTTCTTCCAGAGCACTCGCTCGGTATTGCTCATCGTGATGTTGTTCTTCCAGCAGGCTCCCAAGCCATCGGTATCGAAGTCTTCGTTCTGCAGGTGCAGGAAGTCAAACTTCTTGCCGGGGATGTCAATGCCCACGCCTCCAAGCCATTTGTCAAACTTGTAATCGTCCTCCAGCCAGGGGGTCAGCACCTCATGATAGTTGAAGTCCTCCTGCGTACAGACGATATCATAACCCTTCTTCTGCAGGTACTTGCCTATGCGCGACGTACCTGCATCACCAGGACCGTCGACATTGACCTTCGCAAACCAGATCTTCTGCGGAAGTCCATCGATATTCACGGTAACAACGCTAAAAGTTTCTTTCTCCTGTGCGCTGATTCCAACGGCAACAGTAAACAGTAGTGCCGACGTTAGTGTACGTAAAATCTTCATCATTCGCTATTCGTTTATTGTTAAATATCTTAATAATCGTCTACAAAAGTACATATTTTCGCAAAAACCGCCAAATGATTGACGATTATTTTGTATCTTTGCCCCCAAATAGTCACAACTAAAGTTCATATTATGAAAGGTATCGTTCTTGCTGGTGGAAGCGGCACCCGCCTCTACCCTATTACCAAAGGAATCTCGAAGCAGCTGATTCCCATCTTCGACAAACCGATGATTTATTATCCCATATCGGCACTGATGCTGGCGGGCATACGCGAAATTCTCATTATTTCAACGCCTCACGACCTGCCCGGTTTCCGACGTCTACTGGGTACTGGCGAGGAGATTGGCGTACGTTTCGAGTATGCCGAGCAGCCCAGTCCCGACGGGCTGGCACAGGCTTTTATCATTGGTGAGGAGTTTATTGGCGACGACTGCGCCTGCCTGGTGCTGGGCGACAATATCTTCTACGGCTCGGGATTCACCGGATTGCTCAAGCAAAGTGTGGAGAATGCCGAGAAACACGGGCTGGCCACGGTATTCGGCTACTACGTCAACGACCCTGAGCGCTATGGCGTTGCCGAGTTCGACGCTGACGGCAACTGTCTCAGCATTGAGGAGAAGCCCGAGCACCCGAAATCGAACTATGCCGTCGTTGGCCTCTACTTCTACCCCAACAGCGTAGTAGAGATAGCCAAGAACATCAAGCCCAGTGCTCGCGGAGAGTTGGAGATAACCACCGTGAACCAGGAATACCTGGCCCAGCAGAAGCTGAAGGTGCAGACGCTGCAACGCGGCTTTGCCTGGCTCGACACGGGCACCCACGACTCACTGGCAGAGGCCTCGACCTTTATTGAGGTGATTGAGAAGCGCCAAGGGCTGAAGGTGGCCTGTCTTGAGGAAATTGCCTTCAAGAAAGGCTGGATTGACGCTCAGCGCCTGAAGGAGTTGGCACAGCCCATGATTAAGAACGGCTACGGACAATACCTCATGCAGCTGAGTGAAGAGTGAAGGGTGAAGAATAAAAAAAGAGCCGCAAGTTGCGGCTCTTCTTTATTTGACAGTGTCTGCTGTTTACTTTACCTTTTCCACGATAGCCTTGAAAGCCTCGGGGTTGTTCATGGCGAGGTCGGCGAGCACCTTGCGGTTGATCTCAATACCTGCCTTGGTGAGCGCACCCATCAGCTGAGAGTAGCTCATACCGTTGAGACGTGCAGCAGCGTTGATACGCTGGATCCACAGTGAGCGGAAAGCACGCTTCTTGTTACGACGGTCACGATAAGCATAGGTCAGACCCTTCTCCCAGGTATTCTTGGCTACTGTCCAAACATTCTTACGGGCTCCAAAGTAGCCACGGGTAAGCTTCAAAATTCTCTTACGCTTTGCTCTTGATGCAACGTGATTTACTGATCTTGGCATAGTTTTCTTACTTCTTTAAATGTTAGACAATAGGGTTAGCGGAGACACAACAGGTCGCGTACCTGCTTCATGTTTGACTGGTCAACGATAGTAGAACCAACCAGATTACGCTTCTGCTTCTTGGTCTTCTTAGTCAGAATGTGACTGTGGTAAGCGTGATGTCTCTTAACCTTACCTGTACCAGTGAACGAGAATCTCTTCTTCGCACCGGAATTTGTCTTTACTTTTGGCATTTTTTCTTAATGTTTTAATTGTTTATAAATTAACGGTGGCAACGCATATACCGGGCGCAGCGCACCTTACTCTTCTGTATCTGTCAGCTTCTTCAGCGCATCAGCCGAAATCTTCGCATTGGCAAGCAGTCCGCCATTTGAAGGGGTCTCAACATCAACCTCTGACTCTTCCTGACGGCGATTAACCTCCTTGGCTTCGGCAACAGCGGCCTCACGGTCGCGAGCCTGCTGACTCTTCTTGGCCGAACCGGCCTTCTTGGGAGCCAGATAGAGGAACATCTTCTTTCCCTCGAGTGAAGGCATAGACTCTACCTTGCCATATTCCTCCAGATCGTTGGCAAACCTCAGCAGGAGCACCTCACCTTGTTCCTTGAACAGGATAGAGCGTCCGCGGAAGAACACGTATGCACGTACCTTATTACCTTCCTCCAGGAACTCACGGGCGTGCTTCAGCTTGAACTGATAGTCGTGCTCATCGGTTTGCGGTCCGAAGCGGATTTCCTTGACCTCTACCTTCACCTGCTTGGCTTTCATTTCCTTAGCACGTTTCTTCTGCTGGTAGAGGAACTTAGAATAGTCGATGAGACGGCAAACAGGCGGATTGGCATTGGGAGAAATCTCGACAAGGTCGACACCCTGCTCACGAGCCATATTGAGTGCATCGCGGGTAGGAACTACGGTAGAACCGTTATCGCCGACGATGCGGACTTCACGTACGCGTATCTGTTCATTTACGCGGTACTGTTGCTTCATTTTGTCATTCTTCATCCACTATTTTTTAAGAAATCGGCTGCAAAGGTACTAACTTTCAGCGAATTAACCAAACTTTTTTCCAAATATTTTTAGAAGTCCTTGGTCATTTCCTGCACCTTGGCATTCACCTCGTCGATGAACTGCTGGATGGTCATGACGCTCTGCTCGCCACCGCCCTGAGGACGTACGGCTACGGTCTTGTCGGCAGCTTCCTTCTCGCCAACGATCACCATATAGGGGATGCGCTTCAGCTCGTTGTCGCGGATCTTACGGCCAAGCTTCTCGTTGCGCAGGTCGATGGTGGCGCGAACGCCGCCCTGTGAGAACTGCTTGCAAACCTCCTGAGCATAGTCGTTGTACTTCTCCGACAGCGGCAGGATGGCCACCTGCTCGGGTGTGAGCCAGAGGGGGAAGTGACCGCTGGTGTGCTCGATAAGCACGGCGCAGAAACGCTCAAGCGAGCCGAAGGGAGCGCGGTGAATCATCACGGGAGTCTTCTTCTGGTTGTCCTCGTCGGTATACTCCAGCTGGAAGCGCTTGGGCAGGTTGTAGTCCACCTGGATGGTACCCAACTGCCAGCGACGACCGATGGCGTCCTTGATCATGAAGTCGAGCTTCGGACCATAGAAAGCAGCCTCGCCGTATTCTACCTTGGCGGGCAGGCCCTTCTCCTGACAAGCCTCCTGAATGGCCTTCTCAGCCAGTGCCCAGTCTTCGTCGGTACCCACGTACTTGTCGTGGTCGTTGGGGTCGCGGAGCGAAATCTGTGCCTCGAAGTTGAAGCCGAAGGCGGTGAGCACCACGCCAATGATATCCATCACGTTGAGGAACTCCTGCTTCACCTGATCTGCACGGCAGAAGAGGTGGGCATCGTCCTGCGTGAACGAACGAACACGGGTAAGACCGTGGAGCTCGCCACTCTGCTCGTAGCGGTAAACCGTACCGAACTCAGCGATGCGCAGCGGCAGATCCTTATACGAACGGGGCTTGTTGGCGAAGATCTCACAGTGGTGAGGACAGTTCATGGGTTTCAGCATATACTCCTCGCCCTCCTCCGGAGTGGTGATGGGACGGAAGGAGTCCTTGCCGTAGTGGGCATAGTGACCAGAGGTGACGTAGAGGCTCTTGCCGCCGATATGCGGGGTGATGACCTCCTGATAGCCATAACGCTTCTGTACCTTGCGCAGGTGATCCTGCAGGCGGAGGCGGAGGTCGGTGCCCTTGGGCAACCAAATGGGCAGTCCCTTACCTACTTTCTCTGAGAACATGAAGAGTTCCATCTCCTTACCGATCTTGCGGTGGTCGCGCTTCTTGGCTTCCTCGAGCATGACAAGATACTCGTCGAGCATCTTCTTCTTGGGGAACGAGATGCCGTAGAGACGCTGCATCTGCTCGCGGGTGGCATCGCCGCGCCAGAAGGCGCCAGCCACCGAAGTCAGCTTCACGGCCTTGATCTCGCCCGTGTCCACGAGGTGCGGACCGCGGCAGAGGTCGGTGAAGTTACCTTGTGTGTAAGTGGTGATGCTGCCATCCTCCAAGTCCTGGTCAATATGCTCGCACTTGTAGGTCTGACCATCGGCGGCAAACTCCTTGAGGGCGTCGGCCTTGGCCACTTCCTTACGAACGACGGGCTCTTTCTTGCCAGCCAGTTCCTTCATCTTGGCTTCGATGGTGGGGAAGTCGCTCTCCTTGATCATCTGTCCGTCGGGCAGCAACACGTCATAGAAGAATCCGTTTTCTACTGCCGGTCCGAATCCGAACTGTATGCCAGGATACAACTCCTGCAAAGCCTCAGCAAGGAGGTGGGCAGAGGTGTGCCAGAAGGTGTGCTTACCTTCGGCATCGTCAAACTTGTAAAGCTCAATCTTGGCATCCTCGTTGATGGGACGGTTCAGCTCTACGGTCTCACCGTTCACACCGCAGGCAACCACGCTGCGTGCCAGAGCCGGTGAAATGCTCTCGGCAATCTGAAAACCCGTAACGCCCTGCTCATACGAGCGAACAGATCCGTCAGGGAAGGTAATTTTGATTTCCATATCTACAATATATGTTTGAAGTTAAAATTCGGGGTGCAAAGGTACTACTTTTAATTGGTAATACCAAGCTTTTGGGCCGCCATATTGATATAAATTTTCTCTGCCATCGTCATCTTCTCGTCTATCTGGGTCAGACTAAGCATCATGTCGTAGGCTTCCTGGGCGGCCTCACGGTCGGTGGCGAGGAGGTCGAAATCCACGTCGTAGCTGTGCTCTGAGTCGATGTTGGCCAGCAGGTCGAGCTTGTCCTGAGGGTCAATCTTGGCACTTGCAATACGCTGCTCGATGATCTTGAACTTCTCGGGCGACACCTCATCGTTGATCTTGGCCATATTGATCATGGCCTGGATAATGGCAAGCTGCACCAGCTGCGGGTCGTGCTCTGCCTTGTTGGCCTTGACAAACGAGGTCTTGATTTCTGCCAGCTCGATGGTATCGATGGCACCGTCGTCGAACAGGTGGCGCTGGGCATGCAACTGACGACGCAGGCGGTTGGCACCGCGACGGAAGGTATATAGCGTGAGACCACCCGAGAACAGTCCGCCAGCAAGGGGGATGAAGCGTCCGACACCCTTGGCAAAGCTGTCTTTAGTGAGGCGGGAACCAATCACCTTGGCCACCTGACTGACCACAGGATAGATAGCTGCCTTGGTCAATGCCACGCGGGGCAGACGGGTAACGGCATTCTCGGCAACGGCCTTCGACAGTTCGTTGATGCCTTTTTCTGCTACGGGAGCCCCCATCATCACACCCATGAAGATGGTCAGCAAGTCGATGGCAGGGTGGTTCAGCAGATCGGAGGATTCAGGGTTTTCCTGGGGCTCCTGGGACTCCTGAGACTCCTGAGACTCCTGAGACTCATGGGGCTCCTGGGAGTTCTGGGATTCCGAATTATCCATATCCGCGAAGAAATCGGGATATCCGTAGAGATAGCCCAACTTCTGGGAGAGCACAAACACATGGTAGAAGTACTGTGTCAGGTCGGCAGGCATGGTAGCTGCCATAGCCAATCCACCGGGCAGTCCCACGATGGTCGACGTGGTGGTGGCCAATGCCGTATGATAGGTGACACACTGCTTGGCCAACTTGTCGATAACCTGTTCGGAAACGACGGTGTAGGGACGAACGCTGCCAATCATCTGCAAGCGCGACTGGTTACAGTAGGGACGCAGTTCCTTACGCAGGAATGCGATTCTGTCGACTTTCACTCCCGGCATCTTCAGCACGGTAGTCAGGATTTTGCTCCAAACTAAATTCTCTTTATCCATATCAATTCTTTCTATATTTCTTTATCAAGCTATAAGCGGTATAAAGCCCCAGTTCGCCGGCTTTGCTCAGGTCGCTGACACCTTCGGCAGACTTTCCGCTGTCGATGAGCGCCAACCCGCGATTGTAATACGCCTCTGCCAGGCGGGCATCAAGGGAGATAGCCTTATTATAGTCGGCAATGGCCTGGGAATATTCCTTCCTGCTCGCATAAGCATTTCCCCTATTATAATATAGGTACGCGTTACGGGGCGACAATTTGATGGCTTCCGAAAGGTCGCGCAAAATGGCAAGCGAAGCATCGGGCAACGTCACGGGACGGGTGGCCTTCGCATCGATGCCAGAGGCCTGCGACGTCTGGAAGTCGTTGACCTTTGACTGGCAGACGGCCCGCTGCCACAACGCCATCGTCGACAGGCTGTCCTGCTTCAGATAGGCGGAGAGGTCGTCGATGGCTGCCTCGAAATTGCGCATAGAGGAATAGGCCACCGCCCGCAGCAACAGGGATTGAACGGTAGCCTTTGGGTTACGTGCATCGGAGATGGCGGTATTCAGGGAATCAACGAAGGCGAAGTATGTCTGGGACTTGGCCTCTGTCAACGAAGGGATGCCGGTAACGATGTAAAGCGGACGGCGTGAGCCACGATTGAAAGCCTCGACGGCTTCATCATAGGCTACATACGAGTTCACCTCGCTCTTCACGCGCTCCAGCGCCAGTTCGTACATGGGCAGATAGACGGCATCCACCTTATGGTTCTGCACCCGCCCGCGGTAGTCGTTCTTGTAGTCGTTCTCCATTTCTTGCTCGTCGGCCACCACCAGCTGGTTGTATTTATCCATATCCTCGTCACTACGCTTTCGCATGGGATGATTCTTCATACGCGGCTGCTTGCCTCCATAGCGTTTGTCTATCTGTGCCTTCAGGATACGGAACTCGTCTTGCTCTGCCTGCTTGTTCATGCCCAACCGGCGATAGCAGCCAGCACGATAGTGCAGGCCTGTCCAGAAGTTGGGATATTCGTTGATCACCTTCGTATAGTCGCTGATAGCTCCTCGCAGGTCGCCCGTCTTGTCGCGCAGCAGCGCACGGTTGAAGAGGGCCAGCATATTGTCAGGTTCCAGCTTCAGCACGAAGTCGAAGTCTTCGATGCCTCGGTTGTCGTCGCCCACCTGAGCACGCAACAGTCCTCGGTTGTAGTGGCCCAGGAAGTTGTTGGGCTCCAGGTCAAGGGCCGTGTCATAGTCGGCCATCGCCCCACGAAGGTTGTTCTGGTTATAGCGGGCCAGCGCACGGTTAATATAGTTGCCGCCATCCTTCGGCAACAGGTGGATGGCCTCGTCAAGATAGCGTTCCGACTCCTTCCATTCGCTGCGCGAGAGACTGATAATGGAACGGGCTGCCCAAGTATGGCCGTCGTAGCGGTCGATCTCCAAGCTCTTGTCAAGGGCCTCGACGGCCTTCGTCGTATCTTTCTGCAACATATAGACCTCAGCACGCATCGAGTAGCCGCTGGCGTATTTGGGCCATCGGGCCAGCATGGTGTCAAGCTGCGCCTGAGCCTGGTCGTAATTCTTGGCACGTATATAGCAGAGCGTGCGGTTGTGCCAAAGTCCCTGGTTCTCAGGATCATACTTCAGCGCGCTGGTATAGTCGGCGACAGCCTCCATGAACTTATTGAGCCTGATGCGGCAAAGGCCTCTCAACTCGTAGGAGTTGGTGACATAGGGATTGCGTTCTATAGCACTCGTACAGTCGTTCTCGGCTCCGGCAATGTCGTCAAGATAATACTTGGCCACACCGCGGAAGAACCAAGGCTCGTACAAATAAGGCTTGGCAGAGATGGCCTGGTTGAAATACTGGATGGAAAGGACATAGTCCTCATAATAGAGTGCCGACCGTCCGATCATAATCAGACGGTCAGTATTGAACTGCGCAAAAGAACAAGAAGGAGAGAGAAGCAGGAAAAGGAAGATAAAAGGAGATAGAAGACGATAGCATTTCCTGAATAAGCATTTGTAGCAGAAGACATGTCCTCTATCTTCTGCCGTATAACGACTATCTCCATCTATCTTCTGCTTTCTTCTCACTTTCTTACCGGTTTAGTCTTGTAGCCGCAACGGTAACGGCCCTGCGTCAATGCCTTGAGCTTGCTCTTGATGAGCTGTTTGCGGAGGGGTGAGATATGGTCGATGAACATATGACCCTCCAGATGGTCGAACTCGTGCTGCATAACTCTGGCCAGATAACCGTCAATCCATTCGTCATGAGGCTGGAACTGCTCGTCGAGCCACTGCACATGAATACGCGTGGGACGAATCACCTTCTCATGGATGGCAGGCAACGACAGACAGCCTTCCTCGCTGCCGTTGGTCTCCGTGTCGTCCTTTTCCAGGATATGGGCGTTGATGAACACCTTCCTGAAGCCTTTGTACTCGGGCATATCGTCGCGAAGTACATCGAGGTCGATAACCACCACGCGGATGGATTTGCCTATCTGGGGCGCCGCCAAGCCAATGCCTTCGCTCTCGGCCAGCGTTTCCCACATATCGGCAATCAACTGCTCCAGCCCGGGATAGTCGGCAGGAATATCCTCGGCAACTTTGCGCAGCACCGGCTGGCCATAAATATAAATAGGTAGAATCACTTTTTAATTAGAAATTAGGAATTAGGAATTAGTAATGATGATTACTTTTTAGAACGGAGGTAGTCCTCGAGGATAATCGTGGCCGATATTTCGTCGACCAGCGCCTTGTCCTGACGGACTTTCTTACGGAGTCCGCCGTCGAGCATAGCCTGATGGGCCAGTACCGAGGTAAAGCGCTCGTCGTAATACTCTATGGGCACCTCGGGATGGGCCTTGCGCCAGCGGTTGACAAACTGCTGTACGCGCTGAAGGTTCTCGCTGGGCTGACCGTTAGGCTGGCGGGGCTCGCCAATGACGATGCGCTCCACCTGCTCCCGCTGCATATAGGACTGGAGCCAGTCGAAGAGCTCAGAAGTAGAAACAGTCGCCAATCCTCCAGCAATAATCTGCAGAGAATCGGTGACTGCTAAACCTGTTCGCTTACGACCGTAGTCTATCGAGAGAATCCGGGCCAAACGCGATTTACTCCATGTTATAGAGCAACCATGCGTCGCCCTTCGGATTGAATTTCGAACCGCGAATCTGGTCACGGCTGTTGGCAGCGTCAAGCTTGTTGTCGAAAGTCGTAGCCACTACACGGTACATGTTGTTCGACTCGTTCTTGACAATCTGTGCATTGTAGCCTCCGTCGCGGAGCTGCTGCATCAAGCCCTCGGCATTGGCCTGAAGGCTGAATGAGCCGACAATCACGCTGAAATTCTTGAGTCCGGTACCGTTGATCAGCGAAACTTTCTCCTGACGTACAGAAACATTGTCAGCATTGTCAACTACTCGTGTCTGGGTGGCAGGACGTGTCACCACAGGAGCTACAGTAGGAGCCTGAGACTCTTCTACGCGCTGGGCAGACTCCTGCGACTTTGCCTTCTCGTAGGCTTTCTTATAGGCACTTTCACTACTCTTACCGCAGCTGGCGAGCGCCAAAACAAGGCTCAACCCTGCGCAAACAATCATGTACTTCTTCATACTTTTCTTTTTTTATTGAATGGATTAATAATATGCGTTGCTAAAATTCAGTGCGAAATTACAAAATATCAGCGAAAAACAGACAAAAAACGTACCTAAACTTTGTTAAATAGGCAAAATACTCACATTTTAACAAAAAATGATACAACTTTTAACGTGACTTTCAGAAAAAAGATGTATTTTTGCGAAGACATTTATGTTTTACCAACAAATTATTGTATTATGAAAAGTATTGGTTATATTGGCGCTTTCTTAGGCGGAGCAATCGCCGGCGCTGCCTTAGGTCTGCTGATGGCTCCTGAAAAGGGTGCCGACACACGAGTGAAAATCACCGACGCTGTTGAAGACTTCCTGAAAAAACACAACATCAAGCTGAGCCGCAAGGAAGTGGGCGACCTGGTGGACGATATTCAGGACGTAGCTGAAGAATAAGCATGCTATCGAGCGACAAGAATGTTGAGAACATCGGGCAGCTGGCCGAGTTGCTCAAGCATTATCTCGGGCTTCAGACAGAGTACGTGAAGCTGGACGTAATAGACAAGGTGGTGCGTCTGTTGACGGCCGCCGCCTTGTCTATTATCTTCATCCTGCTCATCATTGCCGTCATGATGTTCTTCTCGTTTGCCTTTGCCTACTGGCTCGGGCAGTACATCGGCAACTCTCCCGCCTTCCTGGTAGTCGGAGGACTGCACCTGCTGCTGCTCTTGCTGTTCTTCCTGTTCCACGAAAAATGGATAGAGCGGCCTCTCGTACACTTCTTAGCCAACCTGCTGCTGAGCAAATAGCATAATAGTAAAAAAGTAAAACCACAGATTAACCAAGGTGCTACCCGTACAGAAATCCCATACCACCTATCGAACGCTGGAGGAGATTCGCCAGCGGAAGGATGAATTGCTCGACCAGATGCAGAACGACAGCAAGCAATTCTCCACCCTATGGAACCAGCTGTTCATCAAGTCCGAGAACAGCTCGAAGGGTGAATACATTGCCGGGCTCGTAGCCAATAGCGTGACCGTTATCGACCTCTTTCTCCTATACCGGAAACTCAGGAAAAGCTACGGGGGCATCATGGGGCTTTTCGGAAAGAGGAAACGCTAACCCATCTCTACCACCTGACCATCGTAAGCCAGTTGAATGTCTGGCGGCAGCTGCGTATTCACTTTCTCATGCAGCCCGATATCGTGACTGCTATGTATTAATAAGGTACGCATAGCCCCCACCCTACGGGCAAAAGCCACCGCCTCGTCCAGCGTCTGATGAGAGTGGTGCGGCTTTTGGCGCAAGGCGTTTACCACCAGCACCTCCGTCCCTTCCAGGTAAGGCAGCTCCTCGTCGTTGATCGTCTTCATGTCCGTAATATAGGTAAGGATTGAAGTCCCCCGCTCCTCGCACTTCGCACGTTGTGAAATGCGATAGCCCAGGATGGGCAGGTCGTGGTGCATCACCTCGATGGGCATGATGTCAAAATCGCCGATATGGAAGGGCTCATGCTTGTGTATCTCGTGCAGCCCGATGGCAGGAACCCCCGGATAGCGGTTCTCGGCAAAGCAATAGGGCAGCATCTGCAGCAACCCCTTGCGGGCTATCGGGTCGGCATAGACGTCAATCTCGCCAAACTGGCAGAAAGGGCGAATATCGTCCATACCCCCCATGTGGTCGTAGTGGGCATGAGTAACCAGGATGCCGTCGATACGACGGAAAGGCTGTTGCAGCATCTGCATGCGGAAATCCGGACCGCAGTCTATCAGCAACCGCGTCTGCTCCGTCTCCACCAGCGCCGAGCACCTCAACCGCTTGTCCTTCGCGTTCGTGCTCTGGCAAACCTCACACTGGCAGCCAATGGTCGGCACTCCGCACGACGTCCCCGTTCCTAAGAATGTCAGTTTCATCATTATCGTCTTTTTTCAACTCTTGCAAGCCCTATGGTTCAAACCCCCTTTTGCAGCCAATGTCCCGGCCCCGCCTGCAATACGTCGTGCAAAAGTAAGCAGAAAAATCCAAACGCCCAAACTTTCGCCCATTTATTTCTCAGCAAACGAACAGCTTAAGGCTTGAAACCACGCTGCCAGACAGCCTCGACCCCGTCGCAGAAATTATAGACGATGTTGCGACCGCCGAGACGATGGCCAGCAGGCAGGAAACCACAGACAATGCGCTTGATGTGGCGCCTTAAACTGAACTTCTTCGGCTCGTCGACGCCTTCGCTCTCCACACGGAGGCTGAAACGTCCTATCTCAGGAATCACGACGGTATATCCCTCTGAGAGTTTCACTTTCAGCGCATGCTCCAGGTCCATCACTACTGCCACCACGGCCCCTTCATCATAGCCACGAGCCAACAATGCCTCGCGTACCATACTTTTTAATGTTACCTCGCCTTGGCTCACCGTCTTGGCGAAGTATTTGCCATAGGAACTGCTTCTCTTGATGTTGTTCCTGATAAGTTTGATGTGTATTGCCATACTTTTTTATCTCCTTTAATTTGTTACTTTTATTTGTTTATCATTTTTCATGAAAGTGTCACTTTTCCTCGTAACTGTTTGAGCTGCTTAAACTTAACTAAGGTGACACTTTATCAGAAAGTGTCACTAAGTGTCACTCATGCAAAACAAGTTGTTTTACTGTCGCAAAGGGTAGGTAAACAACAGCTTTACCCCTACTAAACTGAGGTAAAACAACTTGTTTTGCTAACGCTTAAGGAATCTCTGCGATGATGTAAGCCGCCCCTTTATTCTGTTTATGCCTGGGGTAACCCATGTTGTTAAGGCGCCTTCCCAACTCCATGTCGGTGTTCTTCTTGACGACAAAGGTGGGAAAACGCTCTGAGAGCCTCAGCATGATATCCTGCAAAGGCACGGGCTTGGCATCGACGGGTGTCTGCTCTGGCGGCAGATAGGTTTGCTCCACCATCGATTGGTAGTCGAGCACCTGCTGAAAATCCTCGTTCTGCTTCATGATGCGCTGGTTGTCCTCGTCCTCAAACCAGTAGCTGCGCCCCTCCTTCAGTTCCTGACAAAGCTGGGCGTAGAGCATATCGTGGCGAATGTAGCCAGAGTTGTCGATCTCGTCGGCATAGACGCAGACGAAGCGGCGCGAGCCCGTAGGGTCGACCAGCGGACGGCGGTTGTTGGTAGTGGCTATGAACGAGGCAAAGCGCTGGCGCTGCTCAATGGCCTTGCCGTAGGGCGGGCGGAACTTCACGTCGTGTTTCGAGATGAGGTACTTCAGTATGGGCTGCTGCGACTTCGACATAGCATCGAACTCGTCGATGTTGATGAGCGCATACGACGACATAGCCATGAAGATGTCTGCATCGTTCTTCATCGACAGGCGGTCGTTGTAGTACACCTGCAGGAATCCCGGCAGCAGTCGCTTGCAGAAAGTGGTCTTGCCCGAACCTTGCGGGCCGATAAGCAGAGGTACGATGGCGTTGCCGTGCTGACGGTCCTTGCCGAGCCATTGTGCCACCATCGACAACATCCACGTATGGAAGTCATGCTCCCAATGGGGGTTGTCGGTCTTCACGCGCCGGGCCACCTCGCCCACATAGTCGTGCTTGCCGTTCCAGCGAGGCAGGTGGTCCAGATAGTCTTGCATGGGGTAGTAACGGGGTATGAGGTTGGAGTCAATATATCGGCTCAGATCCTTGTCCCATGAATCGACGCCAGCCTTCAGCGCATTGATAGCCATCGTGTTGCGCGCGGCCTGATCCAAAGGAAGGAAGCCGTAGCCAACTGCGTTCATTCTGTATTCGGGCACACCCGTCATGACGTTCAGCCTCAGCGTGTAGTGCTCCTTCATGTAGGCTTCTGTCTTATAGGCAAGCAGGGCCGAAGGGCGCGTGAACTTCAGGGGAACGGTCTTCAGCGTCTCGCGCAGGTAGGCCGTCTTGAAAACGCTTTCTATGGTTTCGCTGTTTTCCAACCCGCCCAACAATGGGATATAGGTACACACCTTGGCAGCAAAAGCCTGTGGCAATCCCATTACCCGGCAGCCATCGGCCAGCTGTTCGAGCACGGCAGCCTGAAACAGTTCCTCGTCCCTGATACCGCGATGCTTCTCGATGGCAGCATCAAGACAATCGTGGAAACGGCGCATGCGACTGGCATAGAGACTCACGCCAGGAATCTCCTCCGGGTCGTTATAGTCGCTGATGTCCTCAGCGACGATGCGGAACTCTGGCGATTCCTCAGGCTCTCTGCTCACGGTAACAGCCAAAGCCGAAGGGTTGTAATAAGGCTTAGGGTCATAGGCTACCCTGCAACACTGGTCGAGCGTTGCGTCGTAGTCGGCAAGGCGGGTACACAACTGCGAAGAGTAGATATAGTGCAGTTTGCGATAGGCGTTGGCAAGGGTGGTTTCAGCCAACTCAAGTTCCATAACGTCTGGTGCCGGAACATCATTGCCGTCCTCCCTTTTTTCCGTAAGGTTCAGTTGATAGGTACCAACAATGTGGAGCGAGTGACCGTCGTGTCCGAGGAAGCAGAGTAGCGTGTAGGGCTGCTGACAGGCCAGCCGCTTATACTCTTCTGCCGTTGGCAAGTCGCGCAGGTTCTCCAACGACAGCAGCACCAGGTTGTTGACCTCCTTTACCTTCAGCTCGCCGTTCGATTTCTGCCAACCAGCCGCGAAGCACACCTCCCTCAACGGCTCACGGACAGTAATGGGACGATAGTCCCCTTCGCGCAGATGACTGACAAATTCGTCCAGCTCTACGCGGGCGTACCTTTTTTCATTTCTCTCTTTCTTGATAATTGTGATTTTCATATTCAAAATGGTTTAGATAATATGAATGCAAAGATACAAAATTTTGACACCATTTGCAAGCTTTTCCCCGAAAAATTTGCAAACGAGCGCAAAAAAGTGACACTTTCAAAACAAGTGTCACTCACGTTACATGCTATACAACAGACATTTACGGCAAAAGTGACACTTTATTCTGTTTTTGCAAACTTTCTCGAGAAGAAAATCATTTTAAGAGATTCGCCTCTTTTTCACAAAGGCACACTCGGGATATTTCGTATAACAAAATAAAAAACTCACCTTATTTCTTGGAAGTTCACGAATAATTTCTTATTTTTGCCCCTGTTCTCTAACTGAGACTCACTCATGGGTGGGATGTAGGGAAGAGAACCTATATTACTTGACGCTTTGTACTTGACATCCAGATAAAAAATGGGAAATTAGATTAATCAATATCGCTATGAGCTATGATATACTGGTGCTTGACAAGCACAAACGTTTCAAAACTGGTGATGAGTTTCTTGTTTGGTATGACCAAGTAACGAAATGGGATGAGGACATTGACTACAATGACTACCGGCACGCTACGCCCAGTCTACAGTCGTGGTTCCTGGAGATGAAAGACATTGCCCGTCCGATGAACGGTGAGTTTGCACCGCCAGATGAAGAAGTAGACTCTGGAGATTTCATGGAGGCAGACTACACTATTGGAAAGGAGCATATCTATGTAGCTTTTGCATGGTCAGATGCAGAACACGTCTATCCAATAATAGAAGCCATGGCTAAGAAACATGATGTTGCATTCTTTGAATTTGTTGGTAGTGGCGATGTTATTTATCCTGATGGTACTGTGCTAAAAACAATGTCATCAAAGCCTCAGGATGACCTTGAGACTGACTTCATGAAGGGTTTTGCACAGAAAGTAAAGAAGCAGAACGAAGAAACCTATTATTCGGAAGAAGTTGTTAAGCAAACTCTGGATGAGCAACCCTCTGAACCATTCATACTGCGCCCACAGCCCTCAATGGCAGACTTTAAGAAAGAGCGAAAGCGCCGTGACAGGATTTGTACGGGAATCATTATACTCTATTCAGTACTATGCCTGGCTTTGATGTGCATCTTGATTGAGGTGGGTTTGTTCCAATCTGCCGGGTTAATCTTTTGTATAGCTTGTCTTATTGGCCTATTGCCACTCGTTTATAAATTAAATGAATGGGAGAAGGAAGCCGACGATGATGTTCGTGAGAAGTTCGAGTCAGAGATGGATACAACAAAAACAATGCCATCGAAGAATCTGGACGATAATGACACTTATGAATCAGAATCAAAGGAGACTGACGATAATACATCAGAGCCAAAAGAGACGGTGGTTGATGATGATATCGTTGAACGTTACCCGAAGCCCAGTGCTCAATTGCAGGCCATCATTGACCGTGTACCGTCCACTCGCATAGTGCTATATTACCGTGCCATGCAGCGTGGTATTAACAAGGAGTGGAAGTCGTGGGCTTGCGAGATGATGGAAGCAGGTTTTTCCCAGCCCTCCATCGTCCAACTGGCTGGCGAAGACCTGACAATGAATCCATTTGAGTTTTCTGCACTCGTAGAATCTATATTCAAGGAATTAGGGGTGGAGTGTCCCCCATTAATAGCTTATAGTCAGTACGCTTTAGGGATAGCTCACAAGGTAATGGATGGTGAGATAACTGCAGAGCGGGGCTTCGCTATTCTTTCAGATGCAGCTATAGACACAGACTACCACGATGCGCTTAATGAATTCTATTACCTTGAAGAAAACGCCAACCTGTTACGTGATCATTACGAAGGATGCTATGGCGATGGAAATATGCGTGAGGACAATATTGAGGAATGGATGGCCTTGTATTTCAAGAAGTTGATTGAAGCCAATGAAAAGATGCCATTCATCAAAACGATGACAAAGGACTGGATAGACAGGGGGTGGATCATCAGCCATTTGCTGAAGAACATACCGGCTGAGGCATTGGAAGACAGTATCAAGTTTGGAGGGTTATATGTAGATGACAACCTGATAGTATGGAGCGAAGGTGAGCGTGGAGCTCCAGACAACATGATCTATCAGGCAACCGACGAGGCAGACTTGCGATTCTGGACGTTCGGGGAAGTCTGTAGTTCAATTGGTCTTAATATGGAACTGCACAGTCGCAAACAGGAGGAACTGAAATGGCGTTACGTACAAGACCATGTTGAGGATGGCCACTGGATGTATCGCAAGAACAAGGACTACCTTTATAATGCCATCTACGACTATCGATTGGCATGGTTTGAGATGGAATTACAGCTACTGAAACCCATTGTTCCACAGAAACAGTGGGAGAAGAAAGTCACAGAAAGGGAACAGTTGATGAACCAATGGTTTAAAATTGCCCATTGGGCACTAGACCGTGAAAAAGTATGCTTTGTAGAAATTAGCGATTCTAAGATGTTCGACGGTCTCGATAAAACAATTGAAGAACCTCGCCCTGGGTCTATCATACACAACGAAACTGAGCCTGTAGTGTAATTCCCTAAATTCCCCGATATCTGCTTGCGTATATCGGGGAATTAATGTATCTTTGCAACCAATAAGAATGCGACAGAAGAATGACACGAGAAGAGATGATGGCTGCTGGGCTGGTGCCTGAGGAAACGAAACACAACGGGCACCGTAGGGCTCATTTTCATGACTATAACCGTCCTGGCGTTTACATGATAACGATGGTGACGGACGGACGGCAGCGTCTCTTCGGGCAGATTGTGGGCCACACAAGGGGGCAGAAAGGAACGGAGGAATACCCCCATCTGCTGTGCTCGCCGCTGGGAGAACGGATACTTCAGGAGGAGATAGCCAAGATACCCAGGTTCTACCAGATGGTGGAGGTGATGAAGGTGGCGCTGATGCCCGACCATATCCATCTTCTGCTGAATGTCAGGTGGAAGCTGCCAGAGGGGAAGCATCTGGGGAACGTAGTTCGAGGGTTCAAGACGGGCTGCACAAGGGCTTGGTGGCAATTGCAGGACGAGCAGGCACAAAAGCCCAGCGAAGAGACGGGAAGGACCAGCGGAGAGGCGGAAAGGACCAGCGGAAAAGCGCTGGGCACTAGCGGAGAGGCGGGAAGGACCAGCGAAGAGACGGGAAGGACCAGCGGAGAGGCGGAAAGGACCAGCGGAAAAGCGCTGGGCACCGGTAGCGGCACGGTGCCTGAGGTTTCTCCCTCAGGCGGCGGCAACGATCCCTCAGGCGGCGGCAACGGCCCTTTAGGCAGCAACGGGCCCTCAGGCAACGGCAACGACTGGCGGCCGGTTCTTTTCGAGGCGGGCTACCACGACCGCATTATCATCAGGGACGGGATGCTGGAGAACATCTGCCGCTACATGGACGAGAACCCTTTCCGAGCACGACTGAGGGAGGAGCGCCCGTTCCTGATGCAGCGCCGCCTGCACCTATGGATTCACGACCGCGAATATGCCGCCTTTGGCAATCTTTTCTTACTGAAGAATCCAGATAGGCTTCAGGTGTTTTTCCATCGGAAGAACGAGCAGGGCGTCCCCACGCATCTGACACCGGAGTACGCCCAGGACAAGGAGAAACTGCTGAAACGGGCCGAGGAGGGTGCCGTGCTGGTGACGCCCGGTATCTCCAAGGGAGAAAAGGGTGTTGTCGAGGCCGCATTGGACGACCGTCTGCCTCTTATCCTCTTGCAGAAAGAGCCTATCTCCGAATATTGGAAGCCGTCGCAGGAAAGGTTCTATGCTTGTGCTGCCGGGAAATTACTGATTCTGGCTCCTTGGCAGATGGAGGGTGATTCGGACTATGCGCGTTTCCACTCTTTGAACGATTTGGCACGCGACATCTGTACGGCGACGGACACTCGTTTGTTGAGCCGTTGAAAAGGCATTAGCTTTTTTTAATGAAAAAAGTTCCTGCTTGCTGTGAGAAGTGAGCAGGATTTTTCTTATCTTTGCGCCATTGACCATCATTGAATACTGAAACGATGAAGAATATTGCTATCTATACGCTCACCTCTGAACTGCACGACGAGGCAGCGGTGGGAACAGTCACGAAGGAATTCTTAGGAAGCCTGGGAATAGCGTATGAGTTTCGCGGCAACGACTATGCGGACTACGGCACCCATACGCTGAACCTTATCTATGTACGGACAGGAGGAACGGAGGGCATCTTCCTGCGACTGCTGCCACAGTTGCTGGAGAAGTCGCAACGGCCGTTCTACCTGCTGACGTCGGGCAAGAGCAATTCGCTGGCGGCCTCGATGGAGATACTCTCCTACCTGCAACAGCACAACTTGCGGGGAGAAATCATTCACGGTGGCGCGGAATACATAGCCCGCAAGATTAAGGTACTGGAGAAAGTCGGCGAAGCACGGCAATGGTTAGACGGAGCGCGACTCGGCATCATCGGCAAGCCCTCTGACTGGCTCATTTCCAGCCAAGCCAACTACGAGGTGGTGAGGCAGCGGCTGGGCATCGAACTGGTGGACATTCCCATGCAGGAACTGCTCGACACCGTAGTGGACGGGGACATCTACGGAGCGCTGAAAACGCTCATAGGCCGCCACCGCCTGCAGGGCTTCACACTACGCTGCTTCGACCTGCTGACAGCGTTGAAGGACACGGGCTGCATGGCCTTGGCCAAGCTGAACGCGGAAGGCTATGTGGCAGGATGCGAGGGAGACGTTCCGGCTATGCTGTCGATGATGATGGTGCGCTCGCTCTTAGGGGTGTCTGGCTTCCAGGCAAACCCCGCCCGCATCGATCCGGAGACGGGCGAGATGCTCTTTGCTCACTGTACCATACCGCTCGATATGGTGGAGCGCTACGAACTGGACACTCACTTCGAGTCGGGCATCGGCACCGGCATACGGGGCTATATGAAAGAAGGAGCCGTCACCATCTTCAAGGTAGCAGGCGACCTCTCACGCCATTTCATTGCCGAAGGCCAACTGATACGCAACGAGTCGAAACCCGACCTCTGCCGCACGCAGCAGGTCATCAGCCTCTCTGACAAGCACCAGGCCGACTATTTCCTGACGCAGCCCATTGGCAACCACCACATCATCATGCCAGGTCACCAAAGGACATTGTTAGAGGCCCTCATCGGCTAAAACTGGAAACGAAAACTAAAATCCATACACCCATGAAGAGAATCACTCTCGCAACCTTGTTGGTCGTGCTTGTAACAGCAGCGACATTTGCACAAAAAGAACAAAATCCGAAAGGCCTGTACCACCTGCAGCGGTTCATCTACGAGAACGGCCGCCAGACTGTGCCGAATTTCAGTCAGTATAAGTATGCGGCAGACTCCGTAGGGCTGCTGATCATGTTCCAACCCTCGCGGCTTGCCACCCGCTGGAGCAATCTGCAAGTGGAGATTCGCGAGTCGTTTCCCCTGCTGAATACTGGCGAGAAACCACAGGGCGAAGACGGTCACGGTATACAGATTTACAATGTGGACGACAACCAGTTCTACTTCAAGTGGTACAACGACCGCTGGGCGAACATGAGCAAACTCAACGAGTTCATCACGGAAGTTTACACGAAGGAGGGCATAGAGAAAGAGGTGAAGCAGGCCTTCAATATGCTGGAGAACCACATCGACACGAAGGCCAGCAAGTTCTATGGCTGGTGGGTGCGCGTAGGAGCCACCGCCGCCCCTGACGGCACGGGACAGCAGCGTCAGGTGCCGACCATCTGGAAAGCCTATAGTCCTGAGCTGTCGATGGTGGTAACACCAGTCAACAACGGCAAAGTGCTGGGTTGTAACACGACAAACACCATCAAGTATGAGAACGACACAACCATCTGGGAGATTGGCCACCGCTGCGACATCCATTGGCTGAGCGACGACTGTCATGCGCTGACCTTCGTTCAGGAGAACGGCCAACCTCTGACGGAGATTTGGGTTCGCGCAGGACTGCCGACAAAGTGGCAGGAGGTGTTCAACACCCATCTTGAGACCTACCGAAACGGTGTGGACTGCATTATCCAGGCCGTGCAGACAGCCACTAACGGAGATGTCCAAAAGGCAGAGGGATTCATTGGCGAAGCTGTAGAGAAGTTCGTCAACATTGAAGTCCTTACCGAGGGAACGATGGGTATCGCGATGCATCTGCTCGTCAACAAACAGCAGTATAAGGACTGCGTGGACTTCAGCAACCGTCAGCTCCAACTCATCAACGACTATGTCGACAAGGGCCACGACCATACCAGCATTTCACGGTTCAACACCTACCTGATAGAACTGTACAAGGCCATAGCCACCTATCGTAGCGGCGACAAGGTGAAAGGCAAGCAGATGATAGAAGAGCGGCAGTCGGTAGTCGATGCCGAGATTGAGCGGTTCAAGTCGCTCAATAGCAGCAGCGCAATGGGACGATACACCAACCTGCTCTACTACCACAATCTTATGCTGTATTCTCTGGGCTACGACATTATGGGGACAGAGCGCACGCTGCTCTATCTCGATGCCCTGACGCTGATGGCCCCCGCTATGACGTCGCAGAACAAACCCATGCTGCTCAACTGTCGCGGCAACTGCTACCTGCTGGACGGCGACAAGGAGAACGCCCAGAAGCTATGGCAGCAGATTAAGGACATCAATACCGACTACTTCAAGAAGCAGCCTGACGACAATCCACTAAAGAAAGCTTTCGGAGAATAGGTTCCTACACGATATTCACTTCCGGGTGAATCTCTATGCCAAACTTCTGGAGCACATCGTGACGAATGGTGTTGCAAAGCTCAACGACTTCCTGTCCAGTAGCACCACCGAGGTTCACCAATACGAGAGCCTGCTTGGGGTGTACGCCAGCACGACCTAACGACTTTCCCTTCCAGCCACACTGGTCAATCATCCAGCCGGCGGGAATCTTCTCGTGCTCAGCATCTACTGGATAATGGGGCATATCGGGATAAAGGGCGGCAAGTTGCTCATACTTGGCTTTCGCTACGACCGGGTTCATAAAGAAACTGCCGGCATTGCCCGTCACCTTCGGATCGGGCAGCTTGGCATTGCGAATGTCGATGATGGTCTGACGCAGCTGCTGGGCGGTAGGATTGCTAATGCCCAGACGCTCCAATTCCTGACGGATATTGCCGTAGTCAAGATGAGGAGTGAAGGTTCTCGACAGTCCGTAGGTGACTCGCGTGATGAGGTATTTGTCCTTCCAATCGTGCTTGAAACGGCTTTGACGATAACCGTATTCGCACTCCTCATTGCCCCACATACAGGGTTTGCCAGTTGCAATCTCAATAGCCCAAACACAGAGGATAAGGTCCTTGGCCTCAACGCCGTAGGCACCGATATTCTGAACGGCACTGGCACCTACATCGCCAGGAATGAGCGAGAGGTTCTCCATACCGTAATAGCCTGCCTCGATACTTGTGGCCACCATATCGTCCCACGTCTCGCCGCTACCGCACACCATACGATAGCCGTCCTCATAATAGTGGCCCTTGATGGCTGAGCGCACTACAATACCCCCAAAGTCCCTAGTCAGCAGCAGGTTGCTGCCTCCACCTATTATTATATAGGGCTGCTTCGACTCACGCAGTATCCTGGCCACCTCAAGAGCCTCTTGGTCGTCTTCGAATTCCAGAAAACGACTGCACTTGGCCTCGATACCAAAGGTATTGTGCTCCTTCAAACTATAATCACGGATATCTCTCAATGTTCAGTATTAATTGGTCAGTTTTGTCAGTTTCCAGTTTCCCTCAATGCAGCGGAAAGTCATCTCCACCTCAAGTCCGTTGGCTATGCCGCGCATCACAAAGATTTTTTGTTCCGACTGGCGCGACGGTTTGCCGTAAACAATGTTGTAGATCATACGGTCAGGAAGCTCAGGAGCAAATGCCGGCCAAGTATCAGGAGTCAAGATACCCTCCATTCGGGCAAAGTCATCGTCGGGGTCAGGACCAACGAACTGGACCGTTGAGCTAAGACTTTCTGCCTGGAAGAGGGAGTCGGTCACAAACTTGTGGTAAAACTCCAAAAACGAGGCATTATGATTAGAAGATATGGGTTCTGTCTCTATCTCCAACAACATCCATGCACCCTTTACGCGTCTGAACTTATACTGCATGACGGCTCCGGTATTGAAGTACACCTTTTCGACAATAGCCTGACTCACAGAGGTATCCCTTACCAATTCCATCTGGTTCTCATCATCGAAAAGCACCGTATAGAAGTCCTGGCGCATGAAGAAGCGCTCCATTTTCCACTCATTCTTGCCCATGTTCTTTACCTGTCCGTTACGTATCACGGGAAGAGGGAAAGCCACACGTTCCATCTGTAGGTTACGGTTGGCAGAGAAATTAAAGAGGAAGTCGTCAAAAAGTTCATCGGCAGCCCGGGGCATCGGTGTCTCGGTAATCAACTGTTCCAAGGTATCCACTTCGAGGGTATCATGCACAACGGAATCAACAGTATCCACGGGAGTCTCTTCGGGAGCCGCCGTTTGTTTGCCTCCGCATGAAATCATCAGAAGAACTGATGCCAACGCCAGAAATAGTAACCTATTCATCGTTTGCCTCTCAAAATCAGCGTGCAAAGATACAAAATATTTTCAATTCATCATTCGTTTTCATAATTATTTTGTACCTTTGCAGCCGAATTTCCGAAAAATAGTAATTGTAAATTGTCAAATCGTTAACAAAGATGATACTGGACAAGATAGACGAACTTCTGAAAGAAGTACAGACACTGAGTGCGAAAAATGCTGAAGAGGTGGAGCAGCTCCGACTGAAATACCTCAGCAAGAGGGGTGAAATTACAGCCCTGATGAATGATTTCCGCAATGTGGCCGCCGACGAGAAGAAAACCGTTGGCATGAAGATTAACGAACTGAAGCAGATGGCTACCGAGCGCATTAACCAATTGCGCGAGGAATGTGAGATGCAGGAGTCAGACGAAGAGGCTTTGGACCTGACACGCACCCCCTACCCCATCAAGCTCGGTACGCGCCACCCGCTAACCATCGTCACCAACGAGATTATCGACATCTTCTCCCGCATGGGATTCGTATTGGCCGATGGTCCCGAAGTGGAGGACGACCTCCACGTGTTCACCCGCATGAACTTCGCTGCCGACCATCCTGCCCGCGATATGCAGGACACTTTCTTCGTATCGCAGCATCCCAATGACGTGACGAAGAACATTCTGCTCCGCTCTCATACCTCGTCAGTACAGGCTCGTGTGATGGAGCAGATGCATACTGAAGACGGTAAGCTTACCTCGCCTATCCGCGTTATCTGCCCCGGACGCGTCTACCGCAACGAGGCCATCACTGCGCGTGCCCACTGTTTCTTCCATCAGGTGGAGGGTCTATATATCGACAAGAATGTGTCGTTCACCGACCTGAAGCAGGTGCTGTTGTCGTTCGCCCGTGAGATGTTCGGTGCCGACACGAAGATTCGCCTGCGCCCCAGCTATTTCCCCTTTACAGAGCCCAGTGCCGAGATGGATATTTCGTGCTTTATCTGCGGCGGCGAAGGCTGCGGCTTCTGCAAGCACACAGGATGGGTGGAAATCTTAGGATGCGGAATGGTTGACCCCAACGTGCTGGAACAGTGCGGCATCGACTCCAAAATCTATAGCGGCTATGCCTTTGGTATGGGCGTTGAGCGTATTACCAACTTGAAGTACCGCGTCAACGACCTTCGTCTGTTCTCGGAAAACGACACCCGCTTCCTGGAAGAATTCGAGGCAGCTGACTAACACTCCGTTATGACGTACCGAAACCTATACTGCATCGTAATGCTGTCAGCCATCCTGCTGGCCTCGGCTTGCAGCACCAAGCAAGAAAGCATGCCTGCAAAAGCCGAAGCAGCCAGTGAGGCTGACGCTGAGTTGCGCTTGGAAGGTGATTCCACCATCTACGGGCTGGCCTGCGACGGATGCAACGACACCATCCTGATACTACTCTCACGTATAGAGGACGACCCTGATACGTTTAACATCCTTGATGCCTCCAGAAGTCATCATGTTTTCGGCCGACCAAAGATTGGCGATAAGATAGCGATCGTGGTTAACCATGACGATTCTACGGTGGCTGATATCGTCATCAATACCGAAGTGCTGAAAGGCGAATGGTGCTATATGGTCACGCCCAAATTGCGTGAAAGGGCAGGTATGAATAAGGAGATGGTTGGAAAAGCGAGAAATCCAGAAGCAGACTCCATCATAAAAGCCATGCTACAGCCACAGGAGTTTGGAATAGAAATCAAGGGTGAACAGATGGTCTCCCCCATAGGACCGTCACGCAACAAGATTGCCGATGAGAACAGTCCCGTTATCTTCCCGCCATTCAAGCGATATCGCCAGTGGCACCTCTACAACGGCCAACTCATCCTGAGCGAAACCAGCCGAGACACGTTAGGCAACGTCAGCATCACTAACAACGACACCGCAGCATTTGTCATGCTCCGACGCGACACGCTGGTGCTGCGCTTCAGTGACAAGGAGCAAGGATACTATCGCAGGAATAAGGAAAATAAGAATTAGCACTCTGCTGATAGCTGCTTGCTATAGCAAAGTGCCAATCACCTATATTACCCGATGGCTGAGCATACGCTGCTCGGCCATTTTTTCATACTTCGTACCTGGTTTGCCGTAATTGGCATAAGGATAAATGCTGATGCCGCCACGTGGTGTGAACAGTCCGATTACCTCTATATACTTCGGATCCATCAGCTTCACCAAGTCCTTCATGATAATGTTCACGCAGTCCTCATGGAAGTCACCGTTGTTACGGAACGAAAAGAGATAGAGCTTCAGGCTCTTCGACTCAACCATGCGCTTCGAGGGAATATACATGATCTTGATTTCTGCAAAGTCGGGCTGACCCGTAATGGGGCAAAGCGACGTAAACTCCGGACAATTGAACTGCACCCAGTAGTCGTTCTCCTGATGCTTGTTCTCAAAGGTCTCAAGCACCTCCGGAGTATACGTGTTCAAGTACTCAGTCTCGCGACCTAAAGCTTTCAGGTGGTCTTTACTTCTATCCATATTATCGTCTTCTTCTGGTTAATAAGTGAAGTCGTAGGTAACTGTAGTATTCTTCCGGCTGTCTGTCACCACCAAGCGGTGTACGCTGCTATCGGAGTTCAGCTCAGCACTGACATCAATAATACCGTCAGCTGACGTCGCACGTTTCACGATGCTAGTACTACGGCATAAGCGGAACATCGAAATGAGTTGCATGGGTTCACAATCGTCCATACCTAACATCAGTTGGTTCACATCCACCGTCTGGTAGCGGTTGTCCATCTGGCTATACTCCAGTTTGTAGTGCTCTATAGTGGTAGGTTTAACTTCGTAGGTTCCTGATGCCACATTCCAACGACTGTAATAAATCAAGCTGTCGGCTGTGTGCAGACTATCGGGGGCAAGGCTCTTGCCGCCCATGAGGTAGGCATAGGCCTGAGTACGTTTGTAGGTGGCAGATACGTAGTTAAAAGCATAATTGGCTGACATCTCCACACCATTAGGATAATACTGGGGGGTGTAGCCAAGGGTATCATTGGCTCCTTTGAGTTTCTCAGTCTGATAGCCATTATCCATAGTTCCGCTCAGGGAACCGTTTCCTGTGGTGACGGTCAGCTGTTTGGTAACCTCGTTATAAGCCATACGATAAGTTTCTTTATTGCCATCGGGGGCACTTACGGCGACCTGCGTGGGACGGCAGTAACTGTCGTAACTGACAACCACCTCCCATCCATCGCTTGAGGAAATACGCTTGACCAACGCTGCATTGCCAAAAGAACCGTCTCCGCGAGTGGCATACTGCAGATACTGCCAAGTGGCACGAGCATCGTCGGGGTGACTTGTATCAGTAACTGTAAACTGTGTCAAACGCGGCTGTCCCGTAGTGTTCTGCTGAAAGTTAACGCAAAACTCACTAACAGTATTTCCGCTACCGTTCATTGCATCGAGCGTACACCAGTCTACAGGCATGTCGGAAGTGATCTTCCAAGCATTGTAACTGAACAGCTCCACGGAATCGGTGGCGGTGTTAGCATAGACGAATGTGCGCACATAGGTGGGTTTTATAAATTGGAAACCTGCCCTATAGGGGGATTCATCTTTCAGACAGGCCGTAAACTGAGTGGCAACGGCCAGCACGGCCAACATGTTTACAAACAAAAGTAGTCTTTTCATCGCGCTTGTGTATCTTACAATGATTACTAATTATACTTTACTCCTTTTCAATGACACCCTACCACTTTCATCACTCATCGTCCTCACCGAAGTCGAAAGAATCCCAGTCACCAAAGCCTTCAAGGGCAGGACTGACAAAGGCATCCATCTGACGGCGGTCTTTCTTGGTAGGACGTCCCGTACCGCGTTGACGGTCAACGAAACCACTGATGCGGTTCATCTCCAACAGCTCGTACTGGTCGGGAGTCGTGATATTCTCATAGATGTCGGGCAGCAACTTGGCACCAACACGCTGCTCAATGGTTTTGAGGATACGGAAGGTATAGGTAACAGGAGGCTTACGGACAGCTATCTCATCACCCACCTTTACCATTCGCGAAGGCTTCACCTGTACACCATTGACCATGATGCGGCCATTCTTGCAGGCATCAGCAGCTATGGTGCGCGTCTTGAAGATGCGCGAAGCCCAGAGCCATTTGTCTATTCTTGCTTCGTCTGACATTTCTTCCCCAACTTATTGTACTGATTCATCGTAATGTCAATACCAGCGAGCACAAAACTCTTGATGATGTCGACGGCAATATCTATCGAGGGTTGCAACTCCTTGAGTTCGTCGTCGCTATAATGACCAAGCACCCAGTCAATCTGTCCACCCTGCGGGTAGTCGTTGCCGATGCCCATACGAAGTCGTGAGTAGTTCTGCCCTATCAGCTGCTGGATATGCCCCAAGCCGTTATGGCCACCGTTGGAGCCACCTGCCTTGAGGCGGAACTGCCCTAAAGGCAAAGCAACGTCGTCGCTGACGACGAGCAGATGTTGCTGGTCGATGTTCTCCTTGTTGAGCCAATAGCGCACGGCGTTGCCGCTGAGGTTCATAAAGGTGGTTGGCTTCAGCAGGAACACCTTACGCCCTTTCAGCGAGGTCTCGGCCACAAAGCCGTAGCGACGGTCACTGAAAACAGTATTGGACGCCTTCGCAAAAGCGTCCAATACCATAAAGCCTGTGTTGTGGCGGGTTGTGGCGTACTCGTCGCCCGGATTTCCCAAACCTACAATCAGATATTTATCCATTCTCTGCGGGTTGCAATTAGCTATTGGCCATCGGCTAACAGCTAACGGCGAAAAGCATAAAATTATTCTCCAGCCTCAGCAGCAGCGGCAGCCGAACGAGATGCACGGGTAGCCTTAACAGAGCAGACGACAACCTCAGGAGAGGTAGCAATCTTCAAGCCCTCGAACTGCAGAGAACCAACCTTGATAGCCTTACCAAGCTGAAGGTCAGTAACATCGATATCGAGCTTCTCAGGAATATTCTTATAAGGAGCGGTAACGTCAATCTTACGGATAGAAAGGTTCAGACGACCACCATCACGTACACCCTGAGCGTGACCTGTGAGGTTGACGGGGATACCAACGGTAATGTCCTTCGTCTCATTTACCTCATAGAAATCGGCGTGCAACAGCGCGTCGGTCGTGGGGTGGAACTGCAGTTCCTTCATAATTGCCTTGTGCTCCTTGCCGTCGATATTCAGGTTAACGACGTAAACGTGAGGAGTATAAATAGCCTTACGGAGCTCAGCGAACGAAGCCTGGAAAGCCAGTGCCTCGGGCAGGCCGTTCTTGTCCTTTGCCTCACCATACAGATTACAGGGAACGAGTCCCTCCTTGCGCATCAGCTTAGAAGCCTTCTTGCCGGTTGCGGTACGCTTCTGACCGCTTACATTGATTTCTTTCATAACTCTTAATGTGTTACTCTAAATTAATACTTAAAATGTTAATTCACCATCACACGGTGTGCTTTTTCGAGAAAAGCGGGTGCAAAGGTACGAATATTTTTCAAGATTTGAGGTTTGAGGAATAAGATTTTTCGTAAAGAATGTTAAATTATGGCTTAAGGAATCGTAAACCTCAAATCTCAAACCTCAAATTCCAAATAAAAATAGTATTTTTGCAGTCGAAAAAAAGCACAACAACATGATTAATCGCGAAATCATACGTACAAAAATCGTTCAGTTAACCTACGCATACTATCAAAACGGTAACAAGAATATCGATTCGGCAGAGAAGGAGTTATTCTTCAGTCTTTCCAAAGCCTACGATTTGTACAATTACCTGTTGGCACTGATGGTTGCAGTAGCAAAAGAAGCCAAGCGTAGGCTGGAGATTGCCGAGGCCAAAGCGCTCCGCGAGGGTACAGATAAGCCTTCCACCCGCTTCGCCTATAACCGTTTTACCCTGCAATTAAGCGAAAACCGCCAATTATGTGACTTTGTCAGCAACCTGAAGCACACTTGGGCTGATGAGCCAGAGTTCGTAGGGAAACTGTTCGAGCAGATTGAGCAGAGTCAGATTTACAGGGACTATATGGAAAGTAAGACTGACGATTATGCTTCTGACCGCGAACTGTGGCGAAAGATCTACCGTATGCTCATTCAGGACAACTCCGAGTTGGAAGCCCTGCTTGAGGAGTTGAGCCTGTACTGGAACGACGACAAGGATATTGTCGATACCTTTGTCCTGAAAACCATCAAGCGCTTTGAAGAGCAGAACGGTGCCCGTCAAGAACTGCTGCCGGAATACGACAGCGAAGAAGACAAGGACTATGCCCGCAAGCTATTCCGTGCTGCCATCCTCAATGCCGACGAGTACCAGCACTACATGAGCGAGGCTTCGCGAAACTGGGACTTTTCACGCTTAGCCTACATGGATGTTATCATCATGCAGATTGCAATAGCCGAGATGCTGACATTCCCCAGCATCCCCGTCAGCGTCACCATCAATGAGTTCGTGGACATTGCAAAACTCTACTCTACCCCAAAGAGCGGCGGCTATATCAATGGCATGCTCGATGCTATAGCCCGCCACCTCATCAAGACCAACAGGATGATGAAGCAGATGAATAACGGAACAGCAGAATAGTATCATAACGAAACAGCTAAATTAACGAAATAAACAAAAAAATGACAAACATTGTATTAGCTGCACAGGCAGCACAGGGAGGCAGCGGTATGTCAATGATCCTGATGATGGTAGCTATCTTCGCCATCATGTGGTTCTTCATGATCCGTCCGCAGCAGAAGAAACAGAAAGAAATCCAGAAGTTCCAGAACTCGCTTACCGAAGGAACGCAAGTTATTGTTGGCGGAGGCATCTACGGAACAGTAAAGAGTATTGACCTGGCCAAGAATACCATTGAGGTGAAGATTGCCCGCGACGTAGTCATTACTGTTGACAAGAGCTATGTTTTCCAAGACATGGCCAACGCTCCACTCCAGCAGAAGTAAGAACAGCCTGTCGGCATGAGTGAGTGGGCCAGATTATCAGTCACGATCAGGAACTTCCTGTTTAGCAAAAGAAACAGGGAGTTTCTGATTTTCTTGTTTTTCCTCTCGTTATCGGGCATCTTCTGGCTGCTCATGACGCTTAACGAGACGTACGAGAAGGAACTGGCCGTACCCATACACATTACCAATATTCCTGCCGACGTCATGCTGACCAGCGACACAACCGACACGGTACGCATCACTGTCCGTGACAGAGGGGTCCTGCTCTTAACCTACATGTACGGTGATCATCTAAACGGCATTGAAGCCTCGTTCAAGAACTACGACTTGGGAAATGGCAATGGCAGTATCTCGGGAAACGAGATTAACAAGCTCATCCAACAACACCTGTCCAGCTCGGCAAAGATTATCAACAGCAAACCCGACAAGTTGAAATTCTACTACAACACAGGAGCTTGCAAGCGTGTGCCCGTCAGATGGCGAGGCCGCGTGATTCCCGAACACCTCTATTTCTTAAGTAACGTCAGCTATTCTCCTGACAGTATCACTATCTATGCCTCAGAAGAAAAGCTCGACAGCATACGGATGCTCCTTACAGAGCCACTCAACTACGTAGGATTCCGCGACACTCTGGCTGTCGACTGCCGCTTGCAGAAGATTGAAGGTGTCAAGATGGTACCCGACCGCGTAAAGACAGTCTTTTATACGGATGTCCTTACCGAAGAAAGCATGGACAACATTCCCATTCACTGTATCAATATTCCCAACGACAAAGTACTGCGTACCTTCCCCGCCAAGGCTACCGTCAGGTTCGTTACTGGTATTAACGTTTTCCGGACGCTCACTCCGAATGATTTTACTGTTATTGCCGATTACAATGAGATCAGCGAGCAGAAACAGGAGAAGTGCAATCTCTACCTGCAGAAAGTTCCTCAGGGTATCACACGTGTCACCTTGATCAACAAGCAGGTAGACTATCTAATAGAGGAGGCCAGTCGATGAAAGTGGGTATTGCAGGCGGCATCGGCAGTGGGAAAAGCTATGTGGCGCATCGTTTGGCTACCCGAGGCATCAGTGTCTATGACTGCGATTCCGCCGCCAAACGCCTTATGAACACTTCCTCAGAACTGCGTCACCAACTGACGGAACTCGTAGGGCCTGACTGCTATAAAGAGAATAAAGCCAATGAGTTTTCCCTTAATAAAGCGGCTGTCAGCCGTTTCCTGTTAGCCTCTGAGGAAAATGCGCAAGCCATCAACGCCATCGTTCATCCCGCTGTCTTCAGCGACTTTGAGCAGAGCGGTTTACAATGGCTTGAAAGTGGCATTATGTATGAATCAGGAGCCAACCGCGTCGTCGACCGCGTCATCGTGGTAACCGCCCCTTTGGAAGTGCGCCTCCAACGAATCATGCGCCGCGACAATATTAGCCGTGAGCAAGCTCTCCAATGGATAGAGCGCCAGTGGCCACAAGAACGTGTACGCCAGTTGGCCGACTACGAGATTATCAATGACGGACAACAGGACATTGACCATCAAATAGACACTATTCTTCATTTGCTATGCCAGCATGATGTAGAAGTAACAACGAAATAACATAACAACGAAATAAAAGAAAACAACAACAATTATGCAACAAACCATTTTAGCTATTGCCGGCAAGCCCGGCCTCTACAAACTGATTTCTCATGGTAAGAACAACCTTATTGTAGAAGCGCTCGACGCTTCCCATCGTCGCCAGCCAGCCTTTGCCACCGACCGCATCACTTCACTGGCCGATATTGCCATGTTTACCGAAACCGATGATGTGCCCCTGACAACCATTCTTGAAAGCATCAAGACGTTGGAGAACGGCAAGAAAGCAAGCATTGACCCCAAGAAAGCTTCGGCAGACGAATTGCACGAATACTTCACCAAAGTGCTACCAGAATGGGACCGCGACCGCGTGAAGAACTCCCATATCCAGAAGCTCATCCAATGGTACAATATCCTCATTGAGGCTGGCATCACCGACTTTGTTGATGCTGAGCAGGAAGAAGAGAAAACTGCTGCCGAGAAGGCTGAATAATCTTTAGGCTACATACCAAAGACCGGGCCCGGTCAACTGTTAGAAAATAACGCAGTTGCCGGGCCCGGTCTCTATTTCTTTGGATTACAACAGCTGGCGAGCTCTGTCTAATGCTATATTAATATGCGAGCAGATGTTCTCACTGCCTACCAATTCGTCGAACTTCGCCTTATGAAGCACGGTCTGTACTTTCTCGTTTACCCCAGACAGTACCACCTGAATACCTTCCTTCTGCGACATCAGGCAGAGGTTAGTGAGGTTATGGATACCCGTGGAGTCTACAAACGGCACCTTTCTCATGCGGATGATACGAACCTTGGGACGGCCGTGGCCTAAGGCGCCCATGATTTCCTCGAACTTATTTCCTGCTCCAAAGAAGTAGGGACCGTTGATTTCATACACCTCCACACCTTTTGGGATGGTAAGGTGCTCAAGGTTGCCCAACTGAAAGTCACTATCTTCCTCGGCGGGGTTGATTTCGTCGCTAATCACCTTCACATCCGTAGTCTCGGCCATACGGCGCATGAAGAGCAGACATGCGCAGATGAGCCCCACCTCAATGGCGATGGTCAGGTCGAAGATAACAGTCAGCAGGAAGGTTACCCAAAGCACAATAACGTCACTCTTGGGGTTCTTCAAGATGGAGAAGAACGAGCGCCATCCACTCATGCCGTAGGCCACGATAACCAGCACACCAGCCAGGCAGGCCATGGGGATATACTGTGCCAGCGGCATGAGGAACAAGAAGATAAGCAGCAGCACGGCAGCATGGACGATACCAGCCACGGGCGTACGACCACCATTGTTAATATTGGTCATCGTGCGGGCAATGGCACCTGTAGCGGGAATACCTCCAAAAAGCGGGCTGGCAAGGTTGGCAACGCCTTGGGCAATCAACTCTGTATTTGAGGAGTGGCGGTCGCCGATAACACCATCAGCCACCGTGGCAGAAAGCAACGATTCAATAGCGCCAAGGATGGCGATGGTGATAGCTGGCGACACCAGTCCCTTGATGACTTCCCACGACAGCTCAGGCACCTGGGCGTCGGGCAGCACGTTGGAGATGGAGAAACGGTCGCCAATGGTCTCGATAGTGGTAACACCGGCATACTGCTTGAGCAATAGGGTAGCCACCGTCATCACAATGATGGCAATCAGCGAACCGGGCAACTTGCTGAGCATCGAGCGACGAGCAAGTCTCGGCCACAAGGCAATGAGGGCAACAGAACAAATGCCAACACCTGCACTCCACCAGTCAATGGTAGACATCGAGCCAAAATAGGCTATCCACTTCTCAATGAAATCACTAGGCACGCTCTCCATCGTCAATCCCAGCAGGTCTTTGATCTGCGTAGTAAAGATGGTAAGGGCAATACCCGAGGTGAAACCCACCACGATGGGATAAGGGATATACTTGATGATGGTACCTAAGTGCAACACGCCAAACATGATGAGGAATACACCCGCCATCAGCGTGGCAATGGTAAGTCCCTCGAAACCATATTGCTGAATGATACCATATATAATAATAATGAACGCGCCCGTAGGACCTCCTATCTGCACCTTCGAGCCTCCAAAGACTGAGACCAGCAGACCAGCCACAATGGCGGTAATAATACCCTTCTCGGGCGTCACGCCTGAGGCAATACCAAAGGCAATGGCCAGCGGAAGAGCCACTATACCTACGATAATACCGGCCAGCAAGTCGGTGGTAAACTGTTTCTTGTTGTAATTCTTGAGCGTAGCAAAAAGCTTCGGTTTAAACTCCAATGTTCTTGTCATCTTTCTAATACCTATCTAATACCTATCTTGAAAAAACAGGCTGCAAAGGTAAGAAAAAAGTTAAAAAGCACAAAAGAAAGTCACAACGTAATTAAAAAAAGACTAAATTTGCCGACGTAAATCAAGAATTATTGCGATTTATTCATTCAAGTATTAACAATTAAAGGAGAAAGCATTATGAAGAAAATGATGTTCATGGTGATGGCCGCTCTGGCCATCGGTTTCACATCGTGTGGTAACAAGGCTCAGCAGGCTCCTGCTGACGAAGTAGCTGCCGACAGCGCAGCAACGTTTGACGTAGAGACCGCCATCGGCGAAGCTACTGCCCAGCTCAGCGAGCAGATTGAGGCTCAAGATGCCAGCAAGCTGCAGCAGGCCATCGAGGCTGTGCAGGCCAAGGTAAAAGAAATTCTGGCTCAGAATCCTGAAGCCGCCAAGGAGTATGTGCAGAAGGTACAGGACTTCCTGAAGGAGAATGCAGAGAAGATCAAGGAGTTTGCCGGTGACAACGCAGCCGTTCAGGCAGCAGTTAGTGCCTTTACCGAGGCTCCTGCCGAGAGCATCGTCGACGGTTTGATGAGCACCATCCAGGGTGCTGGTGACGCTATTGAGGGTGCTGCCCAAGATGCTGCTGATGCTACTCAGGAGGCTGTAGAGGGTGCCGTTGAGGATGCCAAGAATGCCGCCAACAACGCTGCCGAGGCTGCAAAAGATGCTGCCAAGGAAGCTGCCAGCGATGCTGTTGACGCTGCTGCCGACAAAGCCAAGAAGGCTATGGGACTGTAAAAACTTAAAGCGATTTACTGAATAAAACGGGGCGTTCGTTGAACGGATTTGCCCCGTTTCTAATTTTTCATTATCTTTGCAACATTAAACAAACGAAAGAAAACCAAAACATAACGATTATGAAGAAGATAATGAAACGTAACGCACTATCATCTCTGCTGTTGATACTCACCGCCGCCGCCCAGGCTGCCGACTACGAGTATCTGACGATAGAGAAGAACGATGGCACAACGCAATCGCTGACTGCCATCGGACTGAAACTGACGTACGGCAGCTCAACGATTACCGCCACCAACGGCAGCGAGCAAGCCACTTTCGCACTGAGCGACCTGAAACGCATGTACTTCTCCAACACCAAGGGCACCACCGCCATTGACACCGTGGAAGCTACTGCCAACGACTGGGACGATACGGAAACAGAAATCTACAACCTGCGCGGTCACCGACTGCCACAGGGCATTAAGCCTGCCCGTGGGCTTTATATCTTCAAGAAAGGAAACACAACAACTAAAAAGTACGTCAAATGAAACAGTTGATTTTCCTTCTTGCTACGCTATTGGTCAGTTTCGCAACTACCGCCCAGACACTTAAAGTGCAACAGGGCAACGTCGTCTATGCCTACACGGCTAATGCCGACGACATGACCTATACCGATAACGGCCAAACCCTGACCATTCAGGGAAAAGCCTTCCCAACCAACAGCATTACCGCCATTACCATCGATGCCACCGAAGTCAAGGACTCCACCGTTGCCGTGACCTATGACGGAAATGCTGCCACCGTCACCATATCGGGCGACATTGCCAACGACATTACGGCTAATGTCAGCGGTGCACACGTCAAGCTAACGCAGGGCACAGGCATCGACACGGGCGCCAGCGAAGTGGAATACGTGCTCAGCGGAACTTCCAGCGACGGCGAATTTGCTTTGGAGGGCTCCTACAAGTGTACCGTCTCGTTAGCTGGTTTGACCCTGACCAACCCATCGGGAGCCGCTATTAACATCGGCAATCAGAAGCGCATACAGATCAGTGCCAAGAAGGGCACCGTGAACACCCTCACCGACGGGGCCGACGGTTCGCAGAAGGCATGTCTCTACAGCAAAGGACAGATCCAGCTGCAGGGCAACGGCACGCTGAACGTCAGCGGCAACACCGCCCACGCCATCAAGAGCGGCGACTACATCACGATAAAGAACCTGACGCTGAACGTGCTCGCTGCCGTGAAGGACGGCATCAGCTGTAATGAGTACTTCCAGATGAAGAGCGGCACCATTACCATTAGTGGTGTAGGTGACGACGGTATCCAGTGTGACCTCGACGGCGACACCTCTACTGGCGAGACCAGCGGCCATGACGACGAGGATACCGGCAACGTCTACATTGAAGGCGGCACGCTGACCGTCACCACCACGGCAGCCGCAGCAAAAGGCATCAAGAGTGACGGCGACCTGAGAATCAGCGGTGGCACGATTACCGTTTCCACCTCTGGCGGCGGCACATGGGATACCGACGACAAGAAGACCAAGGCCTCTGCCTGTCTGAGTGCCGATGGCAACATTACCATCAGCGGCGGCAAGCTGTCCCTGACCAGCACTGGCGCTGGCGGAAAAGGCATCAGCGGCGACGGTACGCTCACCATTACAGGCAACCCCGACATCAACGTCAAGACTTCGGGCGGTGTCGTGGCCTATGTCAACAACAAACTCTACAATGGCTACACCAGCAACACCGACCGTCTGTCTAGCGACTACAAGTCATCGCCCAAAGGTATCAAGATGGATGGTGTCATTACCATCAACGGCGGAACCACCTATGTGAAGACCACAGGTATGAACGGCGAGGGCATCGAGAGCAAACAGACAATGGAAATCAGCAGCGGCAGCGTGACCGTCGAATCCTACGACGACGGCCTGAATGCCTCAAGCGACCTGACCATCAGCGGTGGCTATGTCTACTCACACGCCACCAACAACGACGGCATCGATGCTAACGGCAACTGCTATATCAAGGGAGGCACCATCTTCGCCATTGGCAGCAGCACCCCCGAAGTGGGTATTGACGCCAACACCGAGGGGAACAAGAAACTATACGTCAGCGGCGGCACCATCATCGCCATTGGCGGCCTGGAGTCGGGCAGCAGCCTTACGCAATCGTGCTATTCGACATCCTCATGGAACAAGAATACATGGTACGCCCTGACCTTCGGTTCCGAGACGGTAGCCTTCAAGACCCCGTCAAGCGGCGGCAACACCCTCGTTGTCTCAGCATCATCAACCCCCACGCTGAAGTCGGGAGTCACCATTAGCGGCGGCACCGAGTGCTGGAACGGCTACGGCATCATCGGCGGTACGGTCAGCGGCGGCTCGTCAGTCAACCTCACGTCCTACACAGGCGGTGGCGGCATGGGACCTGGCGGTGGCGGATGGGGCCCCCGATGGTAATACAACGACTGACGCAATACGATATATGAACTTCTCTAAGAACAAACGACAGGAAACAATTACCTACCTGGTGCTATGGGGACTTCTCTTCATAGCACCAGTACTGAGTCTCTATATCCGCACGGCCAGCGACGCCTCTCAGGAATTCAATTGGGACGAGGTGCTCATGGTGTGGCGCCAATGCGCCGTTTTCTTCGCCGTCTTCCTCATCCACAACCACCTGCTGGCCCCAATGCTGGTGTACCGGCAGAAGCGGCTCGCTTACTTCGGCATCGTCGCCGTGCTCATAGCGGCTTTTACCGTCTACCAATGCCAGGAGCGGCCTGCCGAACACCGTTTTAAAGGGCACCGTCCACTCATGGAGCGGCACCAAAGACCGGACATACCGGAATCTATGGATTTTCCGGAACCACCGGAGCTCCCGGTACCTCCTGAGAGAATGGAATCTCCCGGACATCCGGAGCATCGCGAGCCACCGCGCCTGCACGAACGCCCAGACCACCGTCCGCCGCTCATCCTCAGCCAACACGACATCGTGGCCGTCATCGTGCTCATCCTCATGCTTGGCATGAACCTCGGGGTGAAGCTCTACTTCAAGCAGCGTAACGACCAGCACCTCATGGCCGAACTGGAGCGCAAGAACCTGCAGCAACAGCTGGAGTACTTGCGCTACCAGATCAATCCCCACTTCTTCATGAACACGCTGAACAACATCCACGCCCTTATCGACATCGACCCCGAGAAGGCTAAGGACACCATCCTCGAACTGTCGCGCATGATGCGCTTCGTGCTCTACGAGGGCAATAAGTCACGCGTGCCCTTAGACCGTGAGCTTACCTTCCTGCAGCACTACATCACGCTGATGAAGATTCGCTATACCGACCGCGTGCGCATCGACTTCAGCATGCCCGCCACGATGCCTGCCGCCGAGGTACCCCCACTTATTTTCATTACCTTCGTAGAGAATGCCTTCAAGCACGGCGTCAGCTACCAGCATGAATCGTTCATCGAGGTTGGCATTACGGCTGGCGACGACAGGCTCCGCTTTACCTGCCGCAACTCCAAGGCCGAGAAACCCAACGAGGAGAAAGGCGGCGTGGGGCTGGCCAACGTCCGCAAGCGCCTCGACCTCATCTATGGCAGCAACTACACGCTCGACATCCAGGATGCCGCCAATACCTACACCGTTGAACTTAACATTCCCATTACATGATAAGAGTCATCGCCATCGACGACGAGCCTCTGGCCCTGCAACAGCTCGTCACCTATATTAATAAGGTGCCATTCCTTGAGTTGGCAGCCCAATGCCAAAGTGCCCTCGAGGCCATCGACGTGCTCAACCGTGAGCCCGTCGACGCCATTTTCTGCGACATCAACATGCCCGACCTCAATGGCATGGAGTTCGTCAAGTCGCTGGCTGCCCCGCCCCTCATCGTATTTACCACCGCCTACTCCGAATATGCTGTCGAGGGCTTCAAGGTCAATGCCGTTGACTACCTGCTGAAGCCCTTCGGCCTGCAGGACTTTATGAGGGCGGCGAACAGGATAAAAGAGCAGAGTTCCCCCCGAATCGGGGCCGAGGGAGAGTCTTCCATCTTTGTCAAGACCGACTACCGCATGGTAAAGGTCAGTATCCCCGATATCCACTACGTAGAGGGCATGTCGGAATACTTGAAGCTGCACCTTGACAGCCAGTCCAAGCCCATCATCACGCTGCTGAGTATGAAAAACCTGGAGGAACGGCTGCCGCAGAACTTCATGCGCATACACCGCTCCTACATCGTGAATCTCGACAAGGTGGTTGAGGTCAACAAGAACCGCGTCATACTTGATGGCGACACCTCGCTACCCATTGGCGACAGCTATCGTGAGGCGTTCAACCGCTATATCGACACCCGCTTCTTAGGGAAATAAAGGCCTAATGCTTTCGCATTTGTCAATTCTTTTCGTGTTATAGAATTTTTACCAAAAACGCCTGAAAACGGCACAAAAACCGCGTTTTGAGTTTAGTCCGGGTAAACTGGCAGTTTAGTCCGGGCAAACTACCAGTTTAGTCCGGGTAAACTTTCGGTTTAGTCGGAGCAGATTTTTCGTCGAATTTCGCCACTCTCATTTTGTCCGCATTTTTCACTATTCTTCAAGCCATCGTAAAGGGATGGAAGGAAAAGAGCGTAATAATCATCAGCCATTATTTGAGCTTAAAGTTTCTGAAAGAAAAAAGTTTTTCGTACCTTTGCAGTCAATTAAAGCGAACATAAACAAGGCAAACGAAATTCAACCATGATAAGAAAGACATTTACGACATTGCTGACGCTGCTGCTTGTCATTGTGGCACAGGCACAGATGGCCGACCCCATACACTTTACGTCGGAATTGAAGGAAAAGGAAGGTTCCGCCGAGGGCGAGATAGTGTTTAGCGCTACCATTGACCCGGGCTGGCACGTGTACTCAACCGATCTGGGCAGCGAAGGTCCCATCGAGGCTACGTTCAACGTGGTGAAGATGGAAGGCGTTGAAAAGGTGGGCAAGCTTACGGCAAAAGGCAAGGAAATCAAAAAGTTCGACGAGATGTTCGGCATGGAGCTGAAGTACTTCGAGAATGCCGTAACGTTTGTGCAGAAGGTGAAGTTCACCAAACCACAGTATGCCATCGACTGCTACCTGGAGTACGGCGCCTGCAACGACAAGAGCTGCATACCTCCGACGCAGGTGGAGCTGAAGAAAGAGGGAAAGAAGACCCTCCCCCAACCCCTCCCTGAAGGGAGGGAAGTAGATACTCCTTCTACTGAGAATAATAGCGTGCAAGGTAATGACTCACTCCTTACGTTGGGCAGCGCAGATACTACTGCTGAGAATAATGACGTACAAGGTAATGACTCCCTCCCTATAGAGAGGGCAGGGGGAGGGTCTTCCCTCTGGACTCCCGTCATCGACGAACTGCAGGCTGCTGACAGCAGCACGCCGCTCTCCGACCACTCCTTATTATATCTGCTGCTGATGGGCTTCGTTGGCGGACTGCTTGCCGTTTGCATGCCCTGCATCTGGCCCATTATCCCGATGACGGTAAGTTTCTTCCTGAAGCGGGCCAAGACAGATAAGAAGAAAGGTATCAAGGACGCGGTGACGTATGGCATTTCCATCATCGTCATCTACCTTGGACTGGGACTTTTGGTGACTGCGCTCTTTGGCAGCGACACGCTGAACGCCATGTCGACGAACGCGGTGTTCAACATCTTCCTGTTCCTGCTGCTGGTGGTGTTTGCCCTCTCGTTCTTCGGATGGTTCGAAATCAAACTGCCCGACTCTTGGGCCAACGCCGTCGACTCGAAGGCATCGACCACAAGCGGACTGTTGAGCATCTTCCTCATGGCCTTTACCTTAGTGTTGGTTTCGTTCTCCTGCACGGCACCCATCATCGGCCTGCTGTTGGTGGAGACGACTACGAGCGGCAATTGGCTGGCTCCTGCCTTGGGCATGTTCGGTTTCGCCCTGGCGCTGGCCCTGCCGTTCACGCTCTTTGCCCTGTTCCCCTCTTGGCTAAAGCAGGCACCGAAGTCGGGCTCGTGGATGACCACGCTGAAGGTGGTATTAGGCTTCGTGGAACTGGCCTTCGCGCTGAAGTTCCTCAGCGTGGCCGACCTGGCCTACGGCTGGCATATCCTCGACCGCGAAGTGTTCCTGTCGCTGTGGATTGCCATCTTCGCCCTGCTGGGTGCCTACCTCTGCGGCTGGCTGAAATTCCAGGAGGATGAAGTAGGTGCAGAGCAATTCACAATTAACAATTCACAATTAACAATTCATAAGCCGATGCCCGTGCTCTGCATCATGGGCGGACTGGTATCGCTGGCCTTTGCCATCTATATGGTGCCCGGACTTTGGGGTGCTCCCTGCAAGGCAGTCAGCGCCTTTGCACCGCCCATGAACACACAGGACTTCAACCTCAACACGAAGACCGTGGAGGCACAATATACCGACTACGAAACAGGTATGGCTGCCGCCCGCGCCCAGGGCAAGCCCGTGTTCCTCGACTTCACCGGCTTTGGCTGCGTGAACTGCCGCAAGATGGAGGCTGCCGTGTGGACTGACCCTCGCGTAGCCGACAAGCTGAAGAACCAGTTCGTGCTCATCTCGCTGTTCGTCGACGACAAGACGCCATTGGCCGAGCCGATGGAAGTAACCGACGCGCAGGGCAACAAGAAGACGCTGCGCACCGTGGGCGCCAAGTGGAGCTACCTGCAGAGCCATAAGTTCGGTGCCAACGCACAACCGTTTTACGTCATACTCGACCCCACAACAGGGAAACCCCTCAGCGGTAGCCGCGCCTACGACGAGGATATCGACGCCTACCTGAAGTTCCTGGACAAGGGACTTTCGAAATAACGATATAACGGAATAACGGAATAACGATATAACGCCATAACAATAACACTATGATTGATAAGGAAACACGTGAGCGCATCATTGCGCTGATACATCAGGAGGTGGTGCCCGCCATTGGATGTACTGAGCCGATGGCCGTCGCGCTGTGCACGGCAAAGGCCAAGGAACAGCTGGGCTGCCGCCCTGAGAAGATTGAGGCCAAGCTGAGTGCCAATATCCTGAAAAACGCTATGGGTGTGGGCATTCCCGGAACGGGCATGATAGGACTGCCTATTGCCATTGCCCTCGGCGCTCTCATCGGCAAGAGCGAATACCAGCTGGAGGTGCTGAAGGACCTGACCCCGGAGGCGCTGGAGGAAGGCAAGCGGTTTATCAGCGACAAGCTGACTAACGACAATGGCAAGCAGACGGGACGCATCGACATTCGCCTGAAAGAGGGCGAGTGCGACAAACTGTATATCGAGATAACCTGCATAGCCGGCAACCGTAGCGAGACGGCAATCATTGCCGGCAGCCACACCCATTTCGTATCGGGCGATGCCAACTATGGACGGAAATCGCGCGAGACGGAGGAAGGTGACGAGATAGCGCTGAACATGCGGATGGTCTACGACTTCGCTACTACCGCCCCACTCGACGAGATACGCTTCATAGAGAAAGCCCGCGAACTGAACATGGGGGCTGCCCGCGAGGCTATTAAAGGAAACTACGGCCATAACCTCGGCAAGACGATCGATCGCCCGCTGTCGAAGGGCATCTTCGGCAACAGCATCTTCTGCCACATTATTTCCCGCACGGCTTCGGCCTGCGATGCCCGTATGGGCGGTGCCATGATTCCCGTCATGTCGAACTCGGGCAGCGGAAACCAAGGCATCTGCGCCACCAACCCCGTGTGCGTCTACGCCAAAGAGAACGAAAACACTGAGGAGGAACTCATTCGAGGCCTCATGCTTAGCCACCTCACCTCTATCTATATCAAGCAGTCACTTGGCAAACTGTCAGCCCTCTGCGGTTGTGTGGTGGCTTCTATCGGGTCGAGCTGCGGCATCACCTACCTGATGGGCGGCGACTACGAGCGCATCTGCTGCTCGGTAAAGAACATGATTGCCAACCTGACGGGCATGATTTGCGACGGCGCCAAGCCATCGTGCTCGCTGAAGATTACGAGCGGAGTGTCGACGGCCATGCTGTCGTCGCTGCTGGCTATGGAGGGCAAGTGCGTAACCTCGGAGGAGGGCATCGTCGACGACAGCGTTGACAAATCCATCCACAACCTGACAGCCATCGGTGCCGATGCCATGTGCAAGACCGATGAGCTGGTGCTCGATATCATGACCTCGAAGGGGTGCTGAAACATAAAAAATATCATAAAAAACGGGGCTGGTGTTTGCAGTCTCGTTTTTTTTGATTACTTTTGCCGTCAAACAATCAACCGATTATTACTACTTAAAACAAACAACACGTATGAAAGACTTACAAATGTACATTAACGGCCAGTTCTGCGAGAGCTCGAACGGCAAGTGGATTGACGTATTGAACCCATCAACAGAGGAAGTTATTTCCCGTCAGCCAGAAGGCACCATCGAGGATGTGAACCGCGCCCTGGACGCTGCACGGGCAGCCCAGAAGGCATGGGCAAAGACGCCCGCCATCGAACGTGCCGGCTACCTGCTGAAGATGGCTGAGGGCATCAAGAAGCGCGAAAAGGAATTTACCGAGATTATCATGCGCGAGCAGGGAAAGACCCGCACATGGGCAAGCATCGAGGTAGGTGCCACGATTGCCTATTTTGAATATATGGCTACGTTCGCCCGCCATATCGAGGGTGAGATTATTCCCTCCGACCGTCCCAACGAAACCATACTGCTAACGAAGAAGCCCATCGGCGTCGTTGCAGGTATCCTGCCCTGGAACTTCCCATTCTTCCTTATTGCACGCAAGGCTGGTGCCGCGCTGATTGCCGGCTGTACCATCGTTATCAAACCCAGCCAGTTGACTCCCGAGAACTGCACCGAGTTTGCGAAGGTGGTGGCTGAGACAGGACTGCCCGCAGGCGTCATCAACATCGTAACGGGTAAGGGCAGTGTCATCGGCAACGAGATGGCAGGAAGTCCGAAGATTGACATCGTCAGCGTGACGGGTAGCGTAGGTGCCGGCGAGAGCATCATGGCCGCCGCAGCAAAGAACATCACAAAGGTATCGTTAGAGTTAGGTGGAAAAGCTCCCGCCATCGTCATGAAGGATGCCGACCTGGAGCGTGCCGCACAATGGATTGTCGACAGCCGCATCGGCAACAACGGACAGATCTGCAACAACGCCGAGCGCGTATATGTACAGAAGGAAGTGAAGGAAGCCTTCACCAAGATACTGGTTGAGAAGATGAAGGCCGTAAAGGTGGGCGACCCCTGTGCAGACGAGAGCGTAGATATGGGACCATTAGTGGAGCAGCGAGCCTTAGAGAGCGTTACCGAGAAGGTAGAACGTGCCATCAAGCAGGGCGCCAAGCTGCTGTGCGGCGGACAGCGCGTAGGTACAAAGGGATACTTCTATGCCGCCACCGTACTCGATAACTGTACGCAGGACATGGACATCATCCATGAGGAGACCTTCGGTCCCGTCATCCCACTGATTGAGTTCTCCGACATCGATGAGGCGATTAAGTATGCCAACGACTGCGAGTACGGTTTGGCATCGAGTATCTTTACCAAGGACCTGAACGTAGCCGTGAAGGCCTGCCGTGAGCTGGAGTTCGGCGAGACTTACGTCAATCGCGAACACTTCGAGGCTATCCAAGGCTTCCATGCCGGTGTAAAGAAATCGGGTATCGGCGGTGCCGACGGTAAGCACGGCGTAGAGGAATACCTCGTGACCCATGTGACCTACCTCGACACTTACGAAGATATGTAAATGTAACAACAAAAGGAAAGGGTTGCCGATTGGCAACCCTTTCTCTTTCATGCTATCTGAAGTCAGCCAGTTGGTTGGTCTTCAGCTTCAGAATGCTGTTGGCAGGGGTGGTCTTCCCTTCGTAGACCACACGGATCATAGCCATGTCACGAATAAAGTCAACGGCACCCACCTCCATCTTGATAATCTTCACGCCAAGGCGCTTCTCAAGGTCGGCCTTCAATTCATCGCGGCGCTCAGGTACGATGAGTTCCATACGGTCGTACTGGACAAGCTTAGAAGGCAGGGGCTTAAGACTAATCTCGCAAAGCCAGACGGCAGCAAGCACAATAAGATTGGTGAGCACCAGCTCGAGCATGGGCACCCCTTCGGCTATGGCATTGACCACCGCCAGCGCAATGATGATAAAAAGATAAGTCATCTCACGGACAGGCATGGCATCGGTACGGTAGCGCATGATGGAGAATATGCCGAACAATCCGATACCGATACCCATCGACGTCTTGCCCTTCATGTCTTCGAGGACAAAAACCATGAAGAAAACAATGAAGAAGATAGCAATGGAGATGAGCATAAACGTGAAGCAGTATTCACGAATCTTGCTCTTCTTGTAATAGAGCCTGAAAATGATAAACCACGTGACAAGCACGCATAACGTCAGGCGTACCAACATATTGGCAAAGCCTGGGGAAAAGAATAAAAAGTCTGTCATGATTATAAGTTGTTTTTATTGTTCCTTGTTAGAATGGAGTAGACGCTGAATATCGGCCAGCTTGGGCTTCATGCGGTTACAACGCAGCTGTCCGTTGGTGAGTGCCGATCCGATAACGTACTTCGAGAATCCATGGGGCTTGATACGCAAGTCACGGAGCATATGAAGGATGGGCGAGTGGACAAGTCCGTCGCGCTTCAATTCGATGATGACGACGTCGTCCATAAACTGCCGCTTATCGGTAGCAATATTATGGAAACGCAGGTTGGTGTCGATGGTTAGCCGCTCGGTCTTACCTCTGTTGACAAGGGTAATACGGTCGAAGCGGTTTTCCAACTGACGGCTCAACGTCATTGGGTCGTAGCGTAGATGCTCGTGCAGGAAATCTTCGTAGTTTGCCGACTGGACGTTGAACGCTGAGCTGTCCTCGGGATTGAAGTCGTCAAGTGCCATGCGCTTTTTCTTCGTACGCCCACGGTTGTTCTTGGTTTTCACCTCCAGAAAACTCTGGTGGGAGTCAACGTAGGAACGTACGCGCAGCTTCTGACGGTTGGTATGCCCCGTCTCATGGACGGTATACATATTGTAGTCAGGCGTATCAAAATATACAGTATAGTAGGCGGCCATGCGTGATCCGTCTATTGTCTGCGCGTAATAGTCATCACGCGCCATCTGCAGCAGCCGCTCCAGCATAGCCCTTGTAGTGACGAACTTCGTATCGGTTCGGTTCATCAGACGTATACCGCTCATCTCCTCAAGCGTAATGGGGGCAAACAGTCTTAATGTATCTTCCATTCTTTATCTGGTTTTAGTTCTTGGTACAAATTTAGTCTTTCCTAATGACTCCCGCAAGTTTATTCAGCCAAACGCCTTAACGGTTCAGCGAATCAAGGTGCCAACTTGGGCTTCAATTCATCGGGCGACTCATTGGTAAACATATTTACGGGGGGTGCCTGACGGGTAAAGAAGTGGTCGACAACATCGGGAGTTAGCATGAGCGAAGGTTGGAAGTCGGCACTCTGCATATAGCGAAGAACGGCCTGTCGCATCTGACGAGCTACATGACGGTGTTTGAGATCGGTAGTAAGATCCATAGTAGTTATCAGCAGTTGTCCTTTCCCTACTTTCGCCTCAATGAGCATGCCCAGCTTTCGCGATACGTGCCATGTATCGATAGGCTGGATGGGAGACTGATAGCTGGCTGGCAGCTCACGGAGGTTCATCACCTGCGCTTTATTCAGCAGCTCCCACCAGTTGACGTTCGACCAGTCATCGGTGGGAAAATCGTACTTAAACAGCGGATGGTTAGTATCTATAAAGGCGCCAGTGGTGTGAGGAGGTCGCATCTTAAACCACGAGGTATTCCAGAATACCGGCAGATAGGTCTGCTTCACATCGCTGCCCAAAGTCACCTTACCAGCAGCCAACAACAGCACCTTGCCGCCTTGCTGCAATGCTGTCAAAGCTTTCTTATAGTCAGAAGTAATGGTGATGCCAGATTCTCCGGGTAATCCAGAGTCTCCGGAAAGCCTAGAATCTCCGGACAAGCTAGGGTATACCCAGAAGTCCCAATGGTTTTGCCATTGTTTCGAGAACTGCACGGTAAGGGTCAGTTTCGCAGGCTTCTGGATACCTTCCAATGCGAAACGGACAATTCCCAGCGGCATATTCTTGCCAATGGGAATCATACCGCTGAACAACTGGCCGCCAGTCACCACCTCGTTGTCTTTTGTTATATAATAGGTAGCATGTACACTATCAACATTGGCAGAGAAGGCATTATAAGCCTCTACTGGCACAACAAGCGTCTCGTCGTTGGTATACACAAACTTCGGGAAACGGGCCAGAGGAACGAGTATCGAACAGAACTCACGCCATTGGGAAGCGTTGACATAGCCTTTTTCCTGCCAATGAACGTTCAAGGGTCCCACGAGCGCTGTTCCCTGACCGCTGTAGTCGTTCAGTCCCAACAATTGGAAACCAGCATAGTCCTTGGTACGCAGATTACGCTCTATCTCATACTTATAGCACAAAGTCTGGAGCTTGCCGCTGGCCATGAGGAAGTTCTCGGCCTGCGACTCCATGCCTCCTGAACGCAACAAGTCACGGAATATCTCAAAGTTATGGGGTTTGTATACCCCTGTATACTGCGACACCTCCTTGAAGTCGGGGAAGGCGCACCACTGTCCCTGCTCATGGGCTATAATGGGACTGTTGTTGGCGATGGACTGTTTATAGTTTCGTGGAAACTCTATCTGGCTGTAATAGTCGTCATCGCTGCTGGGAGCGTGGTTGTCCCATGCCAATCCCCTTGCTCCGCCCTTGACATGATACTCGGAACCAGAATCCCAAGCCCAACCGCCACCGACGGATGCCCCACAATACACTTTCGTGGAGTCGTACGCATGCATCTCACGCACCCAGTCGTTGCAGTAGTTCACCCAATCACCGGCAGGTTCATTGCCGGCTGCCATCATCAGGAACGACGGATGGTGACCATACTCATCGATGATACGCTTCGACTCCTCCAACAGGTATTTGTCGATGGCCATGCCCCGACGCAAACGCACACCGTGGTTAGGCCACGATGGGCCTTCCGGCTGAAGGTAGATGCCCACGTGGTCGGCAGCGGCAAAAGCAGCCTCGGGCGGACAGTAGGAATGGAAACGCACATGGTTCAGGCCATACTCTTTACACTTCATGAAGATACGCATCCACTCAGACACGGTAGTAGGAGGGTATCCTGTCTCTGGGAAACAGCAGTTCTCGACGGTGCCTCGAAGGAACAGGGGACGGCGGTTGATACACAGCTGACGACCTTTGATGCTCACGTTGCGCAAGCCGAAGTTCATCTCGAATACATCCTCACCACCTTCGACAGTCAACTGATAGAGTTGTGGATTGAACTCATCCCACAACCTGAGGTCGCCCTTGCTAGGCCGGTGACTGACAAGGCCAAAGACCGAAAACTCGAACTCTACCTTATCAAGCCCCTCAACATTCTTCTTCGCTTGGCGCAAGGTTCTCGGCTGTGGCGTACCATCGGGAGATATTTCCCGCACGGTGACAGCAACAAAGTAATCATTCAAAGGAAGCATACGCAACCCTGGTACATGGTTCTCCAATTCCACCACTACCTTGAACGTCTGCATATCGCTACTTGGGATGATTCGCACATGACGGATATTCAGCTTTTTCCATTGTGCCTGCAGCTCAATTCGTCCGGCAATACCGTTCCAGTTACCTTGTGTCTGGTCAGTCACGCTATGGGAGTCCTGCCCCACGCAGACGTTCTCAATACCGTTATAGACACAGATGGTTATATCGTTGGGCTCACCTACATTGATTTTCGAAGTCACGTCATAACGGTGGGGAGTGGACAGCGACATCTGATGCCCCACTTCCTTGCCATTCACCCACACCGTAGTCTCTATATGCGGGCGCTCCAGGAAAAGCGTCATGCGGCGACCTTTCCATTCCTTGGGCACATAGACCTTCTTATGATACCAGGCCTTGCCTACATAATGACGCTCAGGCGTAAGAAAGAAAGGGAACTTCCTTTCCACCCGGTACTGCTGCATATAGGGATTGAAAAAGTAGGAGGAATCGTAAAGAGACCCCGTCCACTGGGTATTGACACTAACGAGGTCGCCCTTGCCATTGGTCAGCATAGAGCCAGGTAACATGACATAGGAACTATCCTTATCATTGAACGAGGCACTCTCGCCTACTGAGAAGTCCCAGAAACCAGCCAACGGGATAATGTCCTGCGCTTGCAGCGTCAACCCATAAAGGGCACATAGTATGACTATCAGCTTTTTCATTGTATTTCAACCTTAACAACTTGTTCGCCCGCGGACTTGTCAGCCTCACGGGGCATATAGATGGGGGCATCGGGTTGCAGGGGCAGTATACGCAGTTCTAACTGGGTAACGCCTGCGGGCAGACGCCACAGTCCGTAGAAGAACGGACGACCATAATAGAAGTTGTCTGCCACCAACCGACCGTCAGCATAGAGACGGGCACAGTCGCCACGATAGGTTACGGAAAGCATGTTACCAACCTCTGCTTTCAGAGAATTCTCCTTCTGATAGATACGCTCTGCCGGAAGCTTTATCTGGTAGACTGCAGCTTGCTGCCAATCTTCCTCCGTAGGAGCCTCGGCCACCTTAGCCTTACCTTTCTTGATGGTACGCAATGGTCCTGCCTCACGCACCTTGGTACATGCAACAGCTATTGTACTTCCATTGCTAACGGGTTTGGAGGAGAGTCCCCAATAGCAGGCCTCCTCCTGCGTCAGCAGGTAGATGTTCTTGTAGACGGGTTTCTCCATACCACGAGCCTTCACATTACGCAGCGTCTTACCATCCTGCATACACAATGTAGTGGGAATGCCCTTTATCTGCATCATATAGACCTTGCCGTCGCGTTTGGCCACGAGCTGTGCGGTAGCATAACGTATGCCGTCGATATTCACAGGGAAGATGGCCATCGCACCAGAAGGAATGGTCAGCTTAGGGAGAGTTACGTTGCACGCCGACAACTGGACGTTTGGCTTGGCAGAGAGATGCTGCAGACGCTCGTAGTTGTTGATGAAGATAAAGGCGCTGTTGCCTTCCGAGCGTACGGCCCAGCGGAGTCCGCTATCCTCGCCGCGTTTCAAGTCCTGAGGAGCGGGGAACGATGCTTCCATCGGCGCCAGCACGTCACCATAGTCGTGCATGAAAAGATGCAGGGGACGCAACTGGTAATACTGCGGATAAGACTGCCCGAACTCTCCCAATGGGGCCTGGAAGTCGTAGGTCATGACCGGCAAGTCGTTATTGGCCGTTCCGGGCGATGTCTGGCACTCATTGAGCGTATGCAACTTACCTTCGGGATTGGTACCGCCATGATACATATAGTAGCCCAGCAGATTGGATCCGGAGCCGAGCTTTACCAAAGCCATCGAATAGGCATCGTCAGCATAGACATAAGGCCTGCGGTGGTAGGCGGTAGCCATTCCTCCTCCCAGCTCGCATGTGAAGTAGGGATACTGCTCGTCACCCTTGCCAATCTTTTCCTCCTGCTTGCCCAACAGGTCGGTACCTATGGCTGTTGAGGATCGGAAGCCCTTGAAGTTAAATGCCTTGTAGTAGTTGCCCACGCCTTCTCCCGTTTCCTTGTCCCAGAAACCGTCGGCATAGTCACCATAGAGGGGCAGCATCTCGCCAAAGGGCACGGGCTTCGACAGCTCCGGCCATCCTGTCCTGGTATAGAAGGGCAGGTCGAAACCGATGCTGAGCGCAATACGCTTCAGCGCCATAAGATAGTCTCCGGAGCCACGATACTCATTATCGAACTGGGCAGCCAGGACAGGGCCGCCGTCATTCCATTGGAGTCCCTGTACCTGGGTAAATATCTGACGGTAAAGCCTTTCGGCATAGATGAGGAACTCGGGCTGTGTAGAGCGCAGTTTAACGGGTTTTGCCGTCTCTCCTTCTTTTGAGGGAAGCGTTTTCGCGAACATCCAATCAGGAATGCCTCCGTTGCGCACCTCGCCATGACAGAACGGCCCTAAGCGCAGAACGACTGGCAGTCCCTGCTGCTTGCACACTTCCAGGAACTGGCGCAGCGAACGCTGTCCGTCCCAACGGAAAATGCCTTCTTCCTCCTCTATATGACTCCAAAAGACGTAGGTGGCCACGATTGTCACGCCGCCCTCCTTCATTTTCCTGACTTCCTGCTCCCACTCGTTGGCAGGGATGCGCGAATAGTGTACCTCACCCATGACGGGACACACTCGCTGTCCGTCAATCATCAGACTATGGGCATCCCACGTGACTTTCTTACCAAACCCGGCAACCGCCTGCTGGTCACTATCCAACGTGCCAGCCGATGCCAGGAATGCTGGGGCAAATGCCAATAGCGATACCGCCCAATGCTTTATCTTCATCAACGCTATTAGAGTTTTACAATGGTTTCACTTCCCTGATAGTCTACGGTCTTCGTCGTACCATCGGGCAGCACTACCTGGAACTTACGGTTTCCGATCATGCCCTTGTACTGCCCCTGACGCTGACCGATGGTAAGCGTGTGCTGGGCATTGTTCCAAGTCATGAGAATAGTGGTGTACTGTCCCTTCTCGTAGTTGTAGTTGTCGCCCTCATCCTCATAGAGGGTAAACGAACCGTCGGCTCCGGGATAAACGCGCAACTCAAGGTTATCCCACGACTTCTCACCAGTATACTGCATCTCAGGACCAAGGGGCAGGATACTGCCGGCACGCACGAACATAGGCACACGGTCAAGGGTGGTTTCAATGGTCACATCCTGTCCGCCACGATACTGTTTGCCCGTCCAGAAGTCATACCACAGAGCGCCCTTGGGCAGATACTTCGTGGCGCTCTTCGTACCCGAGAAGTCGACCACGGGATAGCCATCTGATGTAGTGGCTGTAGAAGTGACACTCCATCCCTCCAGTCCCTGGGCATCAGCTTTGCGGCGATCGGAGACCTCGGGCGTGTATTGAGCCTGAACGATGGGAGCTGCCAATATGCTTTGGCCAAACATGAACTCGTCGCCCATCTCCCATGTGCGGCGGTCGTTGGCAAAGTCGGCAAACAGCGGGCGCATGTAGCTGCCGTTGTTGCTGGTCACCTGCCAAGCGGTACTATATAAATAAGGTATCAAACGATAGCGCAGCTTGATCTGCTTGACAATGGCATCGTAGACAGCCTCACCAGGTTTGCCAAACTCCCACACCTCGCGAGAGCAGTCGGTACCGTGGCTGCGGAACACGGGACAGAACAGGCCATACTGCATCCAGCGCACGTAGAGCTCCTGGAACTGAGGGTTACGAGGAGCCGAGCCGCTGCCGCGGGTGTTATAGCTGCCGCTGAAGAATCCGCCGATATCGGTATTGAAGTTAGGACAGCCAGTAAGCGTATAGTTGAGTCCCAGGGGTATCTGCTGGCGCAACACTTCCCACGACGAACCTACATCACCGCTCCAAAGGCCTGAGCCGTAGCGCTGCTGTCCGGCAAAGGCAGAGCGCGTCATGATAAACACGCGCTTGTCGCTGGTTACCGAACGCTGACCATCGTAGACACCGCTGACAGTAGCCAATGGAAAGGCATTGCGATAGCGGCGCCAGGTACCGTCGCCTGCAGTATGGTCATAGTCCTTATCTACAGGATTAAAGCAGTCGGGGTCGGTAGAGTCCATCCACCAGGCATCGGTATCGGCATCGAGCAGACGGGTGAGATGGCGCCAATAGATTTCACGGGCCTTGGGGCTGAAGGCATCATAGACGCGGACACCCGACGGATAGTCCATCCTCGGTGGCCAGGGCGACAATCCGCTCTGCGGCCATGTCTGGAAGTCATAGAGCAAGCCCAGGGAGTCGAGCTCCCGATACTGCTTGGTCTTGGGACCGAAGCTTGCCCAAATAGAAATCATGAAGTGAGCGTGCTGGCGGTGTACCTCGTCAATCATCTTCTTGCCGTCGAGGAAGTCGTCGTGCAGGAACTCCATTGCGTTCCACGTATAGTTAGAACCCCAATACTGCCAATCCTGGATAATGCCGTCGAGGGGCACCTGCGACTGACGGTACTTGTTGAGCACGGTAAGCAGCTCACGCGATGTCTTATAACGCTCCTTCGACTGCCAGTAGCCGTAGGTCCAGAGGGGGAACATGGGCACCTGTCCGGAGAGCGTGCGCATCTCGGCAATGTTGCCATCGGCCGAGCCACCCAACATGAAATAGTAGTCCACAGCATCGCCCACCTCCGACGAGAGCGACATGGTCATGCTCTGGGCCGGTTGGTCGTAGACGGTACGGGAGTAGTTGTCCCAGTAGATGGCCCAGCCGCGGATGCTCTGGAACACGTTCTGGAAGTCCTGCAGGTTCGACTGCTCCATGTCTACATGCTTGCCGCGATGCGACAGCTTACCGTCCTGAAGGGTGCCTAAGCCGTAGATGGGCTCATCCTTCTGCAGACGAAAGGCGGTAGTCACGCGATAGGCGCCCTTGTCGGGACCGCTGGTGCGCTCCTCGAAGCCAAACGACTCTTCGCTAAGCAGGTTCTTGATACGGCGTCCCTCGAAGCTGACGCGCCCCGTCGTTTTGTTCACGCGGACGGTCAGTTCATTGCTGCTGGCCACGACCTCGCTGCCGCTTTCATTGCGGTTGACGGATACATTCTGAGGCTGCGTCGTAACGACCATGCTCTTGCGGGTAATCGACTTCCCCTGCGGGGTCTTGGTAATGTGTACGGTACGCGGGGTGAAGAACGTCACCTGAATGTCGGTACCCTGACGGTCGGTCACCGTCACCTGTGCTGTTGCCGTCGACCAAAGGGGCAGCAATGCCACGACAGCCAACGTCATGTTCAAAAATAGGTGTTTAGTCATCTTTATCTTATGTTTTTAGGTTGATATTTGCATGCTCGCTATCGCCCAGGCCCTCATAGCCGAGGCGCATCATACGGAGGCAATGTATGCGGTTCTTCTCGTCAAGGCTGTCGTCCCATATCAGCAGGTCGGGCAGCGAAACGGCAAAGTAGTCCATCACCTGTTTCTGGAAGATATGCTGCTTGCCATAGTTGATGAGTTTGTAGAAGCGTCCGTTGGCCTCGGCATCGCGTCCGAGCTTGCGCAGGGCCAGTCCCTGATAGTATATCTTTTCGGGCTTCGCATCGTTATAGTACATGGCGGCGGCAGGTTCCTGCGGTCCCTTCGTAGCTTCCTCCCAGCACTCACGGGCCTTTTCCTTTTGCCCGAGGGCGTCGTAGGCAATACCAAGGTAATAGTAGAAGTCGTTCTCCTGAGCACCATAGAGTTTTCCTTCGCCAAGATGGGGCGGATACTCCAGACATTCCTTCAAGAGGGCAATAGCACGCTCTGGCTGGGTAGCCAGCACCTGCTTGGCAAGCTCCACCCGACACAGTTGATACTGGGCAGGCACCTTGCCTTCGCCGCCCTCCCACGGATGGAACTTGTGGGCATCGAGCTTCTTCATGGCTTCCTCATAGCGTCCCAGTTGGTTGAGCAGCGTAATCTCCTCCAATACAAGGTCGTCGCGCTGGGCTATCAACTGCGGATAGTGCTGCAGGAAAGCCAGCCGCTCCTGACAGGGTTTCTGCAGACGCTTGTAGAGCTGATCGAGCTCCATCAGCATGCGGGCATCTGTATCGTCGAGGCTGAAGGCGCGCTCCATACATTCGAGGGCCTCGTCCTGACGTCCTTGCTTGTTGAAGTATCCCAAAGCGAGGTTGCGCCAAACCGTGGGGAACTGCGGGTCAAGCTCAGCAGCAAGTTCCCAATTCTCGATGGCGACGTCGTACTGCCGCTTGTCGTAATACAGACAGCCTAAGTAGTAAGGTGCGCGGGCACCATCGGAATTCATCGTCTTGGCCAGCGAAAGCACGAGAACGTCTTCCATACGGTTGGGGAAGCAGCAGTAGCTGTCCACCTGCTCAGCCTGTTCGAAGGCGGCATTGGCGGCTACGGCGTCGCCCGCGTTCAGCAGCGCCCAACCCAGATAGTATTGGGTCATGGGGTGCGGTTCCGCTGCCAACTGCAGTATGTCGATGCACTCCTGCCACAAGCCTGCCTGCGCATAGTCGAGCGCCAGTTCGTGGTAATTATAGACATTGTCGTGCATCAGCTGCTGTATCTGCTTCAGCACGCTTTCGTCCTTGGTCATCAGGTACTGCTCGTAGAGAATGCCGTAGTTGAAGTGGTCGAGGGCGAGACTTTCGTCGATGAATGCCTGCTTTTTCTGTGGCAACGGGTTCGCCATATACCGCAGCACAGCTGCCTTCAAAGCGCGAGCCTTGTGGTTGCAACTGTTGAAGACGAGACAGCGGTTCAGCTCGTCGAGTGCATCATCGTAGCGTCCCTGAGCCGTGCTGATGCAGGCGGCCTCGAAGTAGCCGGCATCAGCCCACGCCTTGTTCCAAGTGCTTTTCCAGAACAGCTCGTAGGCCTCCTGCGGACGATGCAGATACTTCAGACAAAGCGCCAGGTAGAAGATGGCCTCTCCATCGTAGGGATTAGGATTGCGCTTCTGCCATATCTTCACGGCCTTCCTCAGGTAAGGCTCTGCCTTGTCGAACCGTCCGCGGCGCAGGTACCAGAGTCCCGTCTGGCTCAGGCAGCGCACGTCGTTGGGGTCGCGCCGCAAGGCTTCTTCGTAGTAGTCGAGGGCGCTCCACGTAGCGTGGCGGTACTGCTCCAGGTGCAGGCCCGTCAGGTAAAGCTGGTCGTTGGTCTTCGTATCTTCGGGCGACAACGCAGCCTCAGCAGCATCGGGAATGGGACGGATCTCGTCGGGCTCCGCCTGCCATGAGAGCCCCCTCTCCTGCTCCCCCGAGGGGGAGAGCTTGTTAAGACCCCCCTCCTGCTCCCCCGAGGGGGAGAGCTTATTGATAGTAAACAACAATTCGTTCAGCGTTGCTCCTTTCACGTCTACCGTCTCTTCAAAGACGGCCTCTGGCGACAACGTCAACACCTTATTATAATACTCCTCGCCCTGCTTATTGCGCAGTACAATCCGCACCTCTTGCTTCGACGTGGCCAACACCTTGATAGTAACCAACCTCCCCCTCTCTTCGGAGGGGGTCGGGGGAAGGCTTTCGATGTTTATAATGAAGTCCTTCGATGCCTGCTTCACCACCCCCAGCTCACGATAGGGCATGAAGTACTGCACGAACTGCTTCTCTTCGTAGGGCATCAGCCACGTAAAGTCAGGTTGGTTCTCGGTATACACGCCTGCCATCAGCTCGATATAGGGGCGGAACTGCCCCCTCCCAGCCTCCCCCACCTGGGGGAGGGGTTGCTGCGCATCGATGCTTCCCCCCAGTTGGGGGGATTTGAGGGGGGCTTCGTCCGTCAGATTCCTATCCCACGCCCGTCCGAAGTCGCCGTTACCCCACGTCCATTGCTTCTTGCCGGGCGAGAAATGGTGGGAGGCTACGTGCAGCATACCGCCCTTGGTGTCGTTCTCGTAGCCGCCCTCGAAGTCGTACTTCGAGTTGACAGCCATATAGCTCGTGGGCACGTAGATGTTCTTGTAGTTCGAGATGTCCACGCCTGCTGAGTAGTCCATCTTATAATAGGTACCCGTAGCAATGGGGAAGCTCGACACAGCCCGCTTTCCGTGGTCGAAGACGGCATTCACGTCGGGCGGGAACACCGACTGGTAGGCGTCGTTCACCTCAACCGCAGGGTTCGCCCACCACAGGAAGGTCTGCGGCAGCGGCGTACGGTTCGAGACGCGTCCCTGAATTTCCAGGTAGGCGCAACCGGGACGCAGCGTGAAACCTGCGGCGCCCTTCTGGTGGAACATGCGCTCCATCTCGTTCACCCACACCGTTATACTTCCGTCCTCGTTCTCCACAATGTCGCAGTCAATGGGCATATAGGTCGACGGACGATGGTGCTGGGGCCAGTTGAACTCGATGCCGCCACTGATCCAGGGTCCGGCAAGTCCCACCAAAGCGGGCTTGATAACGTGGTTATAGTACACGAAATGGCGCTCCTTCACCTTGTCGTAAGCCATCTGTATGCGTCCGCCAAGCTCAGGCAGCACCATCACCTTCAGGTATTCATTCTCAATAAACACGGCTTTCCACTCATGGGGCGTCGGTTCGTCGGCTATCTTCTCAATGACCGGATAGGGATACACCACCCCACTCGACCCCTGATAAACGCGTTTCTCCAGAAACATCGGGCTCTTCTCCGGCTTCCCCACCTCATAGGTAGGGATGGTCACAATTTCTCTCCAGGCTTTTACCATCGTAATATCTTATTGCATTAGGTTCATGTCAATTACTTCTGCAAAGGTATGAAAAAAAAAGCACTTACGCGCCCGCACGCGAGATTCTTTAACTTTTCTTTTAGAAAAACCCCGCATTCCGGGGCCATCAACCGCAACCGCGCGGGCTGGCAAATATCTTTACAATCAGATTCCAACGAAATGCTACAGAAATTTTGCCCCGGGCAAACCAGAAGTTTACCCGGGGTAAAAGGGGAGTTTACCCGGACTAAACTGCCAGTTTACCCGGAGTAAACTCAAAAGGCGGTTTTAGAGGGGTTTTTGTAGAATTTCAGTAGACTTCTCGTGCTGCGAAATATCTTTACTTACCCCACCAGCTCCTGCTCCAGTTGTTCGAGGCTCTTGCCCTTGGTTTCGGGACAACTCCTGAAGAGGAAGACGAAGGTGCAGAGGCAGATGGCGCTATAGATCCAGAAGGTGCCGCTGCTGCCGAGTGCCGCGTTCATCGACGGAAACGAGAAGGTGAGTGTGCAACAGCCTACCCACAGCGCAAAGGTGCAGGTGGCCATAGCCACACCGCGGATGCGATGGGGGAAGATTTCAGCCAGCAATGTCCACGTAACTGGCCCGAGGGTCATTGCGTACACGGAGATGGCAGTAACGACGAGCACAACCATCATCACACCCTTCACCTCCAGGAAGTAGCAGGTGCCAAGGGTGAGATAGATGAGCCCGAGGCCTCCAGCGCCAATGAGCATCAGCGTGCGGCGCCCCCAGCGCTCAATCGTGTAAAGGGCAACAAAAGTAAAGACGACGTTGGCAATACCGGTAATGACGATATTGATGAACATGCCATCGACGTCGAAACCGGCTCCTACAAATATCTCCTGCGCGTAGTTGAAGATGACATTGGTGCCGCACCATTGCTGGAAGACGGCAATGACCAAGCCAAGAAGGAGCACTCGGTGGTATTTGGCCTGAAGCAGAAGACCCACCCCCGTCCCCTCCCTATATGGAGGGGAGTAATTACCTTGTACATTTAAATTATCTGCCTTTGGAGTATCTACTCCCCTCCTTACAGGGAGGGGATGGGGGTGGGTCCTTAAGAACACCGGACTCTCCGGAATGAAAAAGCTCATGACGAGGAACAGCGCGGCGGGCAGCGTCTCGGCCCAGAACATCCAGCGCCAGCCCCATTCCACATTCCACGCCTGACTATCGGCAATGGTAGTGTCGCGAGCCAACAACATGTTGACAATCTGGGCGGCAAGGATGCCAAGCACGATGGTCATCTGATTGAGGCTGACCATACGTCCGCGAATCTCGGCAGGACTGACCTCGGCTATGTACATAGGAGCCAAGGCGGAGGCTACGCCAATGCCGATGCCGCCCACGAAGCGTGCTATATTAAATAAGGTGAAATCGCTGAACAGGCCCGTCCCAATGGCTGAGATGGTAAACAATACTGCCGACGTGACAAGCAGGGGCTTGCGTCCCCAGCGGTCGGCAGCCGCTCCTGCCACCATAGCACCAACGAGACAGCCCACCAAGGCCGTCGACATGGCCACACCCTGAAGAACGGGGTCGTCGGAGATATTGAAGAACAGCTCGTAGAAAGGTTTCGCTCCGCCAATGACCACCCAGTCGTAGCCAAAGAGCAGTCCGCCCATGGCCGATACGGAACAAATGAAATAGATGAATGCCCTGTTATTGCCTTTCATAGTCTTCTATGTGTGGTTACTGAATAGCCTGAGCCACCTGCTCGGCAATCTGCTGCATACCCTTGACAGAGGGATGGCCCGACTTCTTGTCGATGGCCTGAAGCTCGATGACGGGCACGTTGTAGCGCTGACAGATGGTCTTCACCGACTCCACAATCTCTGGGCGCAGGCCGTCGTTGAGCAGGAAATAGATATCGGTGCCGATATAGCGGGTAGTGACATAGTCCATCAATCGGGCCATAGCGGGACGGAACGTATAGAGGTCGCCATGAGTGATGCCCTCGTACTTGTATTCGCCAATGGGAGTGCCAGCCCAACTGTCGTTGGTGGCTCCAAAAATAAGCAGCACGTCGGGGCTGCCTACATTGTCGGCACGGGTATTGAACGAGCGGGCGGAGTAGTCGTTGCCGTCGTAGCCCGTATAGCTGATGGTAGCTCCGCTATAGGAATTGTTGACACACAGGCGCCAGCCTTTCTTGCTGATAAGCTGGTACCACCACGTCTGGCGCACGTTGCTCACATCTGTCTGCGTAGGCTTCGACTTGGCATAGTACCACAATTCGTTGGTGGAGGGAGTCATATACCCCTCATAGGTGGAATAGGAGTCGCCAAGGATGGATACTGACTTTTTCTGGGCATTGGCCGCTCCCACGATGAGCAGGAGGGCAAAAAGGAGGATCGTCTTTCGCATAGTCTTGTCGGATAAAAGATAAAATAGGATAAGGAGTGGTTAAATCAAGTCTAATTCCACAGGGCAATGGTCGCTGCCCAAAATATCGGTATGTATCTTGGAGTCAGACACTTTCGGCATCAGACGGTCGGACACCACGAAGTAATCGATACGCCAGCCCACGTTCTTCTGACGAGCCTGGAAACGGTACGACCACCACGAGTAGGTGACCTGCTCAGGATAGAGGGTGCGGAAGCTGTCCTTGAAACCGCAGTTAAGCAAATCGGTAAAGGCAGCACGCTCCTCGTCGCTGAAGCCTGCGTTGAAATGGTTGGTCTTAGGGTTCTTGAGGTCGATCTCCTCATGGGCTACGTTCAGGTCGCCACAAAGGATGACGGGCTTCACGGCGTCAAGCTTCTTGAGATAGCTGCGGAAGGCATCTTCCCACGACAGGCGGTAGTCCAAACGCTTCAGTCCGTCCTGCGAGTTGGGGGTGTAGCAGCACACCAGGAAGAAGTCGTCCATCTCAAGAGTCACCACGCGCCCCTCATGGTCGTGCAAATCGACACCAATGCCATAGGTAACGCTAAGCGGTTGATGGCGGGTAAAGATGGCCGTACCCGAGTAGCCTTTCTTGTCGGCATAGTTCCAATAGGACTCGTAGCCATCGAACTTCAGGTCGAGCTGCCCCGCCTGCATCTTAGTCTCCTGTATACAAAAGAAATCAGCGTCCATCCTTTGGAAGATGTCGCTGAATCCCTTTCCCTCGCAGGCCCGTAGGCCATTGACGTTCCATGATATGAATTTCATATTGTCAAAACTTTGCCATCTTGATAGCTACTACAGCACACTCATCACCCTTGTTGCCCAGCCGCCCGCCAGCACGATCCTTGGCCTGCTGCAAGTCGTTGGTCGTAAGCAGCCCATAGACCACGGGAATATTGTTGGTGGCGTTGAGACGGGCAATGCCCTGGGTGACACCCTGACAGATATAGTCGAAGTGAGGGGTCTCGCCACGGATGACGGAACCCAGGACGATAACGGCATCGTAACCGTCGTTAAGCGTCATCTGACGTGCTCCGTATATGAGCTCGAACGAGCCAGGCACCGTCTTCACATGGATATTCTCAGGCAAAGCGCCGTGCTTCTCGAGTGTGTCGACACACCCTTGAAGCAAGGCGCCTGTTATTTCGGGATTCCATTCTGCCACGACAATGCCGAATATCATATTCGACGCGTCGGGCACTTTATCCGCATTATATTCAGAAAGATTTTTAGTTGCCATCAGCTTACAGAGGTTTTACTGGGCAGAAGCACGCTCAATGTAAGCGTCGATGATCTGATACTGCATGGAGTTGAAGTACTTCTCCTTAACGGTCTGATAGAGTTTCAGGGCTTCATCCTTCTTGTTCTGGCTCTCGAGGATCTCACCAGCCTGAATCAGGAAGGTGGGCGACAGCGAATTGTTGTCAGCCTGCTCGGCAGCCTTCTTCAGGGTGCTGACAGCCTTGTCAAGCTGGTTCAGGTGAGCATAGGCGTTGCCTAAGGCACCAAGGGCAGCGGGAGAAATCATCTGGTCGCCCTTGTCGTTGAACTTCTCAATGTAGTTGACAGCCTCCTGCCACTTGTCGAGATTGGCGTAGCAAAGTCCGGCATAGAGGTTAGCCAGATTGGCAGCATCGCCACCAGCCTCAGCAGCAATCTTTACGAAGCCTGCATAACCCAGGCTATCGCCGTTGAGGGCCTTGTCAAACTGCTCGTTAGCGAAATACTCCTGACCCTTGGCCAACGAAGTGTTTTCCTTCATGGCGTTGGGCACAGCCACATAGTTGTGATAGAGAATAGCACCTGCTACGATGACAACAAGTGCCACCACGCAGCCGATAATCTGTTTCTGATACTTGAGGAAGAAAGCCTCACTCTTGTTGAGCGTCTGCTCTGCGGGAGCCTGAGCGCTCTGGGGATTGTTGATTTTTGCCATTATTTTTTGTCTTTATTTATTTGCCTACATAATTTGCGGGTGCAAAGATACTAAAAAATAGGGAGGGATTACACAGATTAACACAGATTAATATTATTTACTGCAAAAAAATCAGTCTAATCCACCCAAACCGTGCCAAAAATGACTACCTTTGCACCATGATTCTCGAAAAACTGTCATTACTGAACTATAAGAACATAGCAGAAGCTACCCTGGAAATGTCACCAAAGATGAATTGCTTCATCGGCCACAATGGGGCAGGAAAGACCAACGTGCTCGACGCGGTCTACTATCTATCGTTCTGCCACTCTGCCTCGAACCCCATCGACTCGCAGGTGATACGCCATGAGGCGGAGTTCATGATGCTGGAAGGAACATATTGGGCTGATGGCTATGGGCCATTAGCTATTAGCCAAGAACCATCTGCCAACTGCCAACCACTTACCATCACCTGCGGCATGAAGCATGGCCAGAAAAAGCATTTCAAACGTAACAAGAAGGAATATAAGCGGCTCTCAGAACATATTGGTCTTATACCTATCGTGATGATTGCCCCTGACGACACCGCCCTCATCGGCGGAGGTAGCGAGCAGCGACGTCATCTGATGGATGTGGTCATTGCACAGACCAACCATACCTATGTCGACATGCTCAACCGCTACAACAAAGCACTACAACAGCGAAACACCCTGTTGAAACAAGACACGGAGCCCGATGCTGAGATGATGAGCATCTGGGAAGAGCAGATGGCTGCTGCCGGAGAGGCCATCTTCCAGCAACGGACAAAATTCACTCAGCAGCTGACGCCCTTGTTTCAACAATACTATGAACGCATCTCTGGCGGAAATGAACAGGTATCGCTATCGTATGTGAGCCACTGCCAGCGTGGGCCGTTGCTGGAAGTGATACAACGCGACCGATGGAAAGACCGGGCTGTGGGCTACTCGTTGCACGGCATCCACCGCGATGACCTGGAAATCATGCTCGACGGGCACCAGATGAAACGCGAAGGGTCGCAGGGACAACAAAAAACATTTGTCATTGCATTGAAGCTGGCGCAGTTTGAACTGCTGGCCACACAACTGCACACCACCCCTCTGTTGCTGCTAGACGACATCTTCGATAAGCTTGATGCTAAACGTGTGGAACAGATTGTAAGCATTGTATCGGGAAACACCTTCGGGCAGATTTTCATGACCGACACCAACCGCGAGCACTTAGACCGCATTCTGGCAGCATCGTCGCACGACTACCGGATGTTTAAGGTAGAGGAAGGGGAAATTCGGTCGTCATAACGAAATAACGGCATGACGGAATAACGAAATCACGGTATAACGATATAACGGAATAACGAAATAACGAAATAACGAAAAAGCAACGCCACGTAATAACACTAAACAAACATGTTCAGACGCGAAGTAAAAGACATAAAGGAACTGGTAATGCGCAACCTCCGCCAACAAGGGCTCGAGATGCCGCTACTGCAGAAACGGCTCGTAGAAGCATGGCCCATAGTGGCCGGCGAAGATATCAGCCGCTATACGCTGAATGCCTATATTCTGAACCAGACGCTGCATGTCAAGCTTACCGTCCCTGCCCTGCGCGCCGATCTCTCTATGCGCCGTCAGGAGTTTGTCAGCCGTCTAAACGAATATGTCGGCAACCAAGTGATTGCCGACATAAAATTCTGTTAATCAGGCTTGGGGAATGATTTCCCTTCCCTAAATACCCGCAGCGTCTCCTTGATAGCTGGGTCGTCGTCGTTGAGGTATTCCGTCCAGGCCTGCTCATCAAGTACATTATATATAAGGCGACTATTGATGTAGCGTTCCAAAAGTGCATGACTCTTCTGAATCATGAGATTACGCCGCTTCAGCCCGTTCTTCTCCGCATACTGGGCAAAGAGTTCAACGGTATTCAGTTTCTTCAGGTAGGCCAGCAGCTCACGCTTGGTCTTGTAATTGCTCAAGCTCTGGCGGTTATCATCCACATATTCGTAGGCAAACTGCAGGATAAGTCCCGACATGGATGCCTCCTTATAATAAGAGGTGATGCCAAGCGTGTCCTCGCCAACAAAGATGTCTGGTGTGATACCACCACCGCCGTAGACAATACGTCCATTGGAGGTATGGTACTCAGGACCTTCATGCTTGATACTATCCTGCGAGAAGAACTCACCATGCTGGTAGCGGTTGATCAGATCCTCCTCATAGCTGCGCTCGTCGCCCAGCGTATAGGGTTTCTGGATGCAACGTCCCGAGGGAGAATAGTAACGGGCAATGGTAAGACGTATCATCGAGCCGTCGTGAAGGGAGATAGGCTGCTGAACGAGTCCCTTACCAAAGGAGCGACGACCAATAATGGTACCGCGGTCGTTGTCCTGGATAGCGCCAGCAAATATCTCGCTGGCTGATGCCGAGCCTTCGTCAATAAGCACCACCAAAGGCAGGTGCTGATAAGAGCCGCGGCCATCGCTGCGATACTCCTGACGCTGTGAACGACGTCCCTCGGTATAGACAATAAGCTTGCCGCGAGAAAGGAACTCATTGGCCATCTGTACAGCTGAGCCTAAGTACCCACCCGTATTGCCGCGTAGGTCAATGACAAGGTTCTCAAAGCCCTCCTGACCTAAACGTGCCAAAGCAATGAGCAGTTCTGGATAGGTCTTGTCGCCGAAGTTCTTGATTTTGATGTAGCCCGTCTTCGCATCAAGCATATAGGTAGCCGTCACGCTCTTCATGGGAATCTCTCCGCGGATGATGGTATAGCTGCGGATTTTCTTCTCCTTATTACGGAGCACTCCAACAACTACCTTCGTATCCTTGTCACCCTTCAGACGGTGCATGGCCTCTTCTTTGGTAACCTTCTTACCCACGAACGATTCGCCGTCAATCTCGACGATCTTGTCGCCAGCCAACAGTCCCGCACGTTCCGAAGGACCATTCGAGATGACGTTCTGCACATGGATGGTGTCCTTGCGGATGGTAAATTCGATACCTACGCCAAAGAACGAGCCTTTCAGGTCGTCGTTGGCCTGCTGCACATCCTTCTGCGAGATATACACACTGTGGGGATCCAGCTCCTTGAGGATGGTAGGCATGGCTTTCTCTACCAAGTCGTTGACATTGACCGTATCGACATACTGGTCATCAACGATATGGAGCAGGTCATTCAGCTTGTTACTGCCTGAGTTAATGATACTCAGCCTGTTACCCGAAAAACGGTTGGCAAAAAACGTGCCGATGAAGATGCCTATCACCACACTCAAAGCCAGCCACAGGGGCATGAAACGATGCTTTCTGTTCACGATATTGCAATATTTCGTTATTCGATATTACGTTACTACGATATTCCGACGTTAGTTGTCGCCCAAGAAGAGTACTTCAACCCCAGCACGCTCCAACAGTTCGATGCCGTCTGTCAAACGATACTTCTCACCATAGACCACACGGCGGATGCCTGCTTGAATAATGAGTTTGGCACACTCAATACAGGGCGAGGCTGTAATATAGATGGTGGCGCCATCAGAATTGTTGCCCGACCGTGCCAGTTTGGTTATGGCATTGGCCTCCGCATGCAGGACATAGGGCTTCGATACATTATTTTCGTCCTCACAGATATTCTCAAAACCAGTAGGCGTACCGTTATAGCCATCACTAATAATCATCTTGTCCTTCACCACCAAGGCACCTACCTGGCGCCGCTGGCAGTAAGAGTTCTCGGCCCATATACGAGCCATGCGCAGATAGCGCTCATCTAACTTCTTCTGCTTGGAGAGCCCCCCAAAGCCCTCCCCAAGGGAGGGATGTTTAATATCATTGTCTGCCATATTATTATTCATCATATTTACTCTTTTGTAATCAAACATCCCTCCTTTGGAGAGGGCTTGGGTGGGCCTTTATCTCCTTGGGTGGGCTTTTACTCCCGTTCTCTTCAGTAATGCATCAATAGTAGGCTCACTGCCCTTGAATCGCTTATAAAGCGTCATAGGATTCTCCGTTCCACCCTTCGACAGGATACAGTCGCGGAAACGCTGTGCCGTAGCAGAATTGAAGACGCCTTCGCGCTTGAATACAGCAAAGGCATCGGCATCGAGCACCTCGGCCCACTTATAGCTATAGTAGCCTGCAGCATAGCCGCCTGCCATGATATGCGAGAACTGCACCGTCATACAGGTGTCCTCGCGCTGCTTACCCAGAATGGCTTTCTTCCATGCCTTCTTCTCAAAGGGAATGATATCGTCGGTAAACTCATTCTTCTTGGTATAGTAAGCCATGTCGAGAAGGCCAAACGACACTTGTCGCAGACAGGCCGTAGCACACATGAAGTTCCGACTCTTGACGATACGGTCAATCAGTTCATCGGGTAACGGCTCTCCCGTCTCATAATGGAAGGCAAATGTACGCAGGAACTCCTTTTCGACAGCAAAATTCTCCATAAACTGTGAAGGGAGCTCCACGAAATCCCACCACACATTGGTGCCTGAAAGACTCTCGAAGCGGGTATTGGCAAACATTCCGTGCAGCGAATGCCCAAACTCGTGGAGGAAGGTTTCCACCTCACTCAATGTCAGCAATGCGGGTTTCTCGTCTGTAGGTTTAGTGAGGTTCATTACCACCGAGACATGGGGACGTACATTCTTGCAGTTTTCTGGGGAGAATGGCTGATGTACATCCACTCGTTCCATCCATTGTCCCTGGTATTCAGTCATCCACGCCCCACCCTGCTTTCCTTGGCGAGGATGGAAGTCGGCATAAAAGACAGCCAGATAGCTACCGTCGCGATCGAATACCTCATAGGCCTTCACATCGGGATGGTAGACGGGTATTTCCTTGTTCTCTTTGAAAGTAATGCCATAGAGGCGTGTAGCCAATCCGAAGACGCCATTGATGACCTTGTCCAACTGGAAGTAAGGCCTCAGCATCTCTGCATCGATATTATATTTCCTCATCTGCAGCTTGTGCGAGTAGAAGCCAATGTCCCAGGGTTCCATAACAGCCTCATGACTATTCTCGCACCTCGCACCTCGTACCTCGTACCTCGAAAACTCCCGCTGCAATTCTTCCCTCTCCTTCAATGCCGTCGGCTTATAGGCATCAATGAGGTCGTTGAGCAATTTGTAGACGCTGCGTACATTGCCCGCCATACGGTGTTTCAGCACATAGTCGGCGTATGTCTTAAAGCCTAAAAGTTGAGCTATCTCGCGACGGAGGTTGACCAAACGCTTGCAGATGTCGAGATTATTCTCCTCATTATCATGAATACACTTGGTATTGTAGGCCATATACATCTGGCGGCGCAGCTCACGCTGGGTGCTGTAAGTCATGAAAGGCGAATAGCTGGGACCATCGAGGGTGAATACCCAGCCTTCAAGTCCTCGTTCCTTGGCTGCCATTGCAGCAGCCTCACGGGCTGTATCAGGTAGTCCGTCAAGCTGTTTCTCATCCGTCAGATGGAGAATGAAAGCCTTCTGCTCTTTCAGCAGGTTCTGCGAGAACTGCAGCGAAAGTACCGAAGCCTCTTCCGTTAGTTGGCGAAGACGTGCCTTTCCCTCGGCATCAAGTAATGCTCCGCTACGCACAAACCCGTCGTAGCAGTTATCCAGCAGCATCTTTTCCTCTAGGGTCAGACGACGATGATGGCGATGCACATACCTGATACGTTCAAACAAACGCTCGTTGAGCCGTATATCGTTGGCATGCTTCGTCAAGATAGGACTCATCTTCTGAGCCAAGGCATCCATCTCGTCGTTAGTCTCTGCCGACAACAGATTAAAGAACACGGTCGACGTGCGTGAGAGCAGGTCGTAGTAGTTGTCCTTCTCGTCGTCCACAGAGATAATCGTATTGTCGAACGTAGGCTTTGCAGGATTGTTGATAATCTTATCTATTTGCTCATTATCACGCCGTATTCCCTCCATGAAGGCCTCCTCAAAGTCCTCCAGGCGGATACGGTCAAAAGGCGCCGTGTCATGCGGCGTATGATAAGGCTCAAAAAACGGATTTTTCCGCTGATTCTCCTGATTCATAATAATTTCTTTGCTTTCAGCCTGCAAAAATACGAAAAAAGGCTTGTACGACAAAGAAATTATTCTTTTTTAATAAATCACATCAGCAAACGTTCCATCTGAGGTACGTCAATTCGTCCACGGTGAAGCGTCAAGAGACCATCGTCCTGCAGCTTGTTCAATACGCGACTGACATCAAGCCTACTATCGCCTACTTCTGCTGCTAACTTGGTCATGAGGATATGGAAAGACTTGGGGCCTGCAGGGTACAGGCAGTGAAGTCGGAAGAAACGGATGACCCGCTCACGCAATGTCTCTGGATGACGATGCCAGAAAATGCGAAGAAGTTTCTGTGTCTGTGTAGCATAGAGCCCCAGGATATTCAGACGGAATACGAGGAACTCTTCACTGAGGCGCAACACCTCGTCCTTGCCGATGGTAATGAAACTGCACTCCGTCAGCGCAGTAAAAGTATGGGTAAAGCGCTGGTTATAGCCGAAAATGGCTTCAGGCTGCAACACATAGGGAGCCGCAAGCTGCTCAATAACACAATAGCTATGGTCGTCAGACCGTGTTTCCACGCGCAATGATCCTGACAGCAGGAAGAACAGCTGATTACAGGTTTCGTCTTCCTTGACAACTATCTGACCAGCAGCCGTTTTCAGAAAACCGAACTTGGTATGACCTGCCACAAGGGAAAGATCATCACGGCTCATTCCCTGAAACAATGGAAACTGAAGCAAATGGTCGTAGAGTTGCATATCGTGAAAACGGGTTATTGGGCAATTTTCGATTTCAGCGAAGGCGAGAACCACACGTCGTTCGTACCATCAGGACGTGCGTAGATAAAATAGGCCTGTAGTTCGGGATGGCGTTCCAACACCTGCTTGGCTCGCTCTATACCCAAGACCATGAATGAGGTGGCATAGGCATCGGCAGTAGCACAATCAGGAGCCAGTACGGTGGCCGAAAGCAGTGAATGCTGTACAGGGAAACCCGTCTTAGGATCAATGGTATGGGCATATTTCCGGCCACCTTTATAATAAAAATTACGGTAATTGCCGCTGGTGGCCATAGCCACATCAGTAAGATTAAGTACAGTCTGCAGCTCACCATTGATAGAAAGGGAATCATCGGTAGGTTTGGTAACTCCTATCTTCCACGGAAGACGGCGCTCGCTAACTCCCTGAGTGACAATCTCGCCGCCAATCTCCACCATAAAGTTCTTGATATCAAGACGACGCAGCATACGGGCAACGACATCAGAGCCATAGCCTTTGGCAACAGCAGAAAAGTCGTATTGGTTACGAATCTTCAACAGGCTGTCTACCTGCTGGCGGGTGGGCATTTGCTGATGTTTGAAACCGAATCCCCAGGCATTTACGAGAGGAGCCACAGTAATGTCGAAGGCACCGTCGGTCTCGCGATGAACCGTCTGTGCAAGTTCGTAAACCTCCTTATACATCGTACTGGTGCTCACCTTCTCGCCTCGATTGATACGGCTGACAGTCGAAGTATCATTGAACATAGAGAATTCTCCATCAACCTGTTGCAAGGCTTCTTCTATCTCGGTCTTCAGATTACGGTCGCTCTGGTAGGTGATATTGTAGACAGTGCCAAATACGAAACCCGTGTCATGCTGATAAGGCATCGATCGCTGCTGACGGATAATCAGGACAGTACCCACTATCAGGAAGAGCAAGAACAACACGCCCCATCCCCCTCCTATCCGGGCAGGGAACCATCCTTGTTTGCTTTCTTTGTCTTTCCTTTCCATATCTGACAGATGTTAATCCACTAAGCAATGCTAAATATCGATGATAAAATTGAACGTGCCGCCAATATTGGAATTGTCAGACGTGCCAAATCCTGGTACATACCAGGTGCGGCCGATAATGCCATCATCGTGGGACAGGCGCTGGCGATAGCGGACACTCCATCCCAAATGCAGGGGACCGAACACCTTGGCATCGAGTCCCACAACAAACTCCAGCCAATGCTGCGAACAGGGGACCTCACGCACATCGTAGCTGGTATTCCACCCCCATATCGGGTCTTTGAAATCCGGATGCCACACATCTACTTTATAAGAGGTATAGGCATAGCGGATACCCGCAAAGAGGCTATTGCCCAGATGCTTCTTCCTCAGCAGGTTGAAATCAATACCCGCACGAAAATAAGGAGCCTCTGTCGTATAACTGATTTCCGTCACTTCATCGTTCAGACGCTCAGCCTTTCCATACCCCAGCTCAAAGACAGGGTACCATTGGTCATGAAGATTCAGCCGCAACGCTGCCTCCCACTGCCCGTAGTCGCTCAGTATCATCTGTCCTGCTCCCACCAGGTCGAACGACAACTGGAAGCCTCGCATGATGGGTATACTGTCCTTCTCGAGGCGGAACAGTTTCTGAGCATCAGCCGATGAGCAAGCCAGCAGCACGACAATACTAATGGCGGCTCTTGAGATACAGGTAGAAATGCGCTGCGTCAGATTCATAGGTCACATTTGGGTTTTTAATAGTAATGGAATCTATGGCGTAATGGGTAGAACGCACAGTGGTGAGCCGATGGAAATACGACACTTTGCAGTCTACGGACTCAAAGTGAGGGTAGTTATCCTTCTGCACCCAAACGGTATCTATAGCCGAAAAGAGTCCATTCTTGAAAACGAAGAAAAGGGTGTCCTCCGCTGTGGTATAACCAACGGGCAGCGAGAACTGCACAATGCCAATGCTAGAGGAGAGCAAAGCGGTGTCCTTCCTGAAGCCCTTCTTGTCCAACTTGAAGGTAGCCACCGTCAGTGTGTCCCTCAGCGAATCGGCAACATCTTTAGAGGAGCGGATGGAGTAGACCGTCCGCACCTTCGTCTTCACAGGACAGTCGATGCTGCTACATGCACAGAAGAACAGGAGAATCAGAGGAAGCCACTTCATATCGTCTCTTCTATCTGGTACTCATTCCGTCCTGCCGACGAGCGACTAATGAGGTCGCCTATGAATCCCGTGAGGAACAGCTGCGTACCTATCATCATCATCGTCAGCGCAATATAGAAATAAGGAGAGTCGGTAACCAGGCGCTGAGGGATATGGTTGGCCAGGCACCACAACTTCTCCGCACCTATTCCGAAGGCTGAAACAAAGCCGATAAAGAACATGATGGTACCCAGGAAACCGAAGACATGCATCGGTTTCTTGCCAAACGTGGAGAGGAACCACAGCGTCAGCAGGTCGAGATAACCATTAACAAAACGGTTCAGCCCCATGAACTTCGACTGTCCGTATTTACGGGCCTGGTGTTGCACCACCTTCTCGCCAATCTTGTCGAAACCGGCCTGTTTGGCCAGATAGGGGATGTAACGGTGCATCTCACCATACACCTCAATGTTTTTTACCACCTCCTTACGATAGGCTTTCAAGCCGCAGTTGAAATCATGCAGGTTATGAATACCACTGATTTTGCGGGCTGTAGCATTGAACAGTTTCGTAGGCAAGGTCTTCGACAGCGGGTCATAGCGCTTCTGCTTATAGCCCGACACCAAGTCGTAGCCATCTTCCTTGATCATACGGTAAAGCTCTGGAATCTCGTCGGGTGAGTCCTGAAGGTCAGCATCCATCGTAATGACCACGTCGCCCTGCACTTGAGCAAAACCGCAATATAAGGCAGGACTCTTGCCGTAGTTACGACGGAACTTAATGCCCTTCACCTTGTCGGGCTCTTTTTGGTGCAACTCACTGATGATGTCCCACGAACGATCGGTAGAGCCGTCGTTGATGAAAATCACTTCGTACGAAAAACCATTTTCCTGCATCACCCGTGCAATCCAGCTGTAAAGCTCGGGGATAGATTCGTCCTCATTATAAAGAGGTATAACTACTGATATATCCATTATTACTATTCTTCTACTCTTTTAACTTTCAATGCTCTTCCGCTGCATCAGCGCGGCAATAGGCAATCCCAGCACGATGCCCGCCATGATATTGACCGTCAGCACATTCAGGGCATAGTCAATAGGACGCATCTGCCCCATCTGCTCCAAGCTATCCTGTAATGTCTGCCAAAGCCCCGCCTGTTCCAGCATCTGCTTCGTTTCCGGTGCCGACAACGCATTGGAGAACGATAGTAGCATATAACCCTGGTCTACATAGGCAAAATAAATATATTGGGCAATGGCCAGCAGGATACCAGCATAGAAAAAGACGAACACAGAATAGGCCCAGCCGCGGCGGAGTGAGATAATGCCATCACGACCTTCATCGCGGAACTTTCCAAGTCGCTTTCCTACAAAAAAAGGGGTAATGGCCATCAACACCATTGCCACCATACCATATACCGGCTGCGCAATACCTGCCACATAACAAGCGAAACTGGCCACCCACAAAATGGAAAGCATAGCTCCGTCGATACGGGCAAAAGCCTTTAACTGAATATATTCTGATGGTGTCAAGACTTGATGCAATTTTACTATTTACAACCAACAACTTCTGTAATCGGCTGCAAAATTACGCATTTTCTTAAAAATATCAGCTATATGAGCACAAAAATTTAGTTAAATGCGCCGCCAACACCTCCCTTTGCTGACAGAAAAGGAGCTTGCCCGAGATGGACAAGCCCCTTTATCATAGCACGTTTTCGTCACTCGATTACTTCTTCACGGCACGTACCTGTCCGTCCTCGATGACAATTCCGCGATAGTTCTTCACACGGCGTCCGCTCATGTCGTAGCGAATCTTGCCGTTGAGATCACTCTTGACACCGTCGATGTCCGTTGCGGTGATCTGCACCAGGATGTCACGCTCTATGGTACCCGTGTAGTTACCCTTCAGGTTCACCACTGCAGTGTACATTCCATGCTCGGCAGCCATCTCGGCCTCGGTCACCTCACGTCCCTCCAGATTCTTGTAGCTCATCGTGTAGTCGCGACCCTCTACCAGTGTCTCCTTTGATGAAGTCACCCTGAATGCTGGCAATTCGTAGATAGAACTTGTGCGTATTGCAGTTACCTGCCATTCGCTAGCGGGTTTCACTACCAAGAGGCAAGTGATGGTATCAGACGTAGCATTCTTGGTATTCTTCATGATTGCTGTGATGATGGTCTCACCTACGTTGTTGATGGTGATTTCACCCGTCTTATAGTTGACCTGTGCCACCTCCTCGTTCGACGAAGTGTAAGTCAGGTTACCATCACCAGTGAGCTTAATCGGTCTCACGGAGAATCCGGTAGTAATGTAGCTGATAGTCACGGTGTCGTTGAGCATAGTGAGCTGACCGTCACCGGTAACGATGGTGAACTCCTCCTCGTTGGTGCCGGAGTAGTTGCCGATACCTGTGACGATGGCCAGAGCCGTTCCCGCATTGATATTATTCTCGTAGCTAACAATATAGTCCACACCCTCGGTGAGTTCAATCTCGCCACGCGTTACGATAACTGCCGGTTTCCGCTCATATCCGGTGAAGTACTCCTTATAAGACTTCAGCGTCATCTCGCAAGTAGCAATATCTCTGCCGATAATCCAGAACTCTGCTGTCAGTTCACCTTCGAAGTTAGAATCTTCATTGGCTGTTACGGTTACAGTGTAAGATCCAACATGCATCTCAGTGTTACCGCTGACGGTGTAAGCATCCTCGGGAACGCGCATCTCGCCGGCTCCCACACTGTCGATAGCTACCGTCAAATCTTCCTCGCTATAAACCAATATCGAATCAGCCAGTGCCAATGACGTCAGTTGGAGCTTCGCAATGTCGAATGGCACGATTACGGTACCCTTATAGTTTCCTTTACCCGTCACAACTACATGGGCAGTGCCGGCATTCGTATTGTTTTCGTAAGAAATCACATAGTCAGTACCAGCCTCTATCTTGCCTATACTACCCTTCACGATAACCTCAGGCTCCTTGGCAGTAGCATCGTAGGTATAAATCGTATCAGTATCAACAAGCGTTGCTGTGATATAGTCTGTAGCGTTGGCAGGTGCAATGTTGGCAACGAGCTTCTTAATAGAAAGCAGAAGATCGTTGTTTTCGTCAACTACGCGATACCAAACGTCATAGCTACCAGCTTCTGTGGCTTCAGGCAGTTCAGTAGAGAAGTTCTCCTTGTCCATCGAGTACTGGATCTCGCCCACTTCGTGGCTACCGGCCTCAATAAGCACCTGAGGCTTACCCGTATAGGCGAGTTGCTTCTTTGCTACAGGAGGATTGGTAACATCATCTTCACTTAGTCCATAGAAAGTCAGGCGGAAGTTATCGAAGATAACCCATTGGTTGGTGGCAGTTCCCTTGATGCCGATAGAAATCTCACCGTTTGATACCATGCATAAGAGTTCTTCCTCCATGTCGTACATACCTTCTGAGAACGCGACGGAAGCCTGAGCCATGTTACCTTCATTTCCAGTCTGCAAAGCTACGGGCTGCGTCTCATCATTGAGGAAATATTCAGGAGCATCCTCTGCATTTTCACCATCCTGACGGTAGAATCCCTGAACTTTCAATCCATAAACACCGATCGGCAGACCACTCAGCGCCTGACTGATAGTGAAAGTAGAATGGAAGGATTCTGCGCAGTTATTCTCGTTGTTACCACCATTGAGGTTGTGGTTAGAACGCTTGCTTACAGTCCATCCCTTCACACGCTGGTCATTGCGGTTGAAATTGGGGTTCTGCAGCATCCATGTAATATCTACGCCGTTGTCAGGAGAAGCCTCAGTCAGTGTAGCCATACGCTCATTGACAATTACTTCTTTCTTGACAATCTTCCATGCTTCAGGAGTATCACTCCAAATAAGCAGTCCGTCTTCGTCTACGCTAATATACTGCTTGTCGTTGCTGATACTATAGGTATCCTCGCCCATCTTTCCAAGACTCCAATTGAACACTTCAGCATCCATACGGAGGCTATCGCCAACAACGCCCATGAAGTGTTTACCGTCGGTTTCCACATTAGTATCGAAGTTTGCAGTATTGTTCTCATTGAACGTAAGAGTCATGTCAAGTCCTGTTCCGTTCACGATTCCTCGTGTACCCGACTTGCTGCCAGCAGCCATAAATTTCTTGGAATCGGCAGCGAGCTGTACATAATATTTACCAGCCTCGAGCCTTGCGCGGTAAATCTTTCTGAACGCATCAATGGCAGCCACCAGCTTATCCACTTCCACTTTAAACGCATCGAAGGACATTGAGCTGTAGTTTTCGAGGGACTCCTCAGCTGCGGTAATAGCAGCATTCAGTTCATCCTTGCCTTCCGTCTTAGAAGCGTCGGCAGCCAGTTCCTTGGCTTCGGCAAGCACAGGCTCCATCTGACTCTTTTCTGCGGGAATCGGGCCATAATAGGTTAGGCGGAAGTTGTCCCAGCATACCCACTGACTCTTGGCGGTACCCTTGATACCAACAACGAGTTCGTCTTTTACCTTGCACTCGTCAAGCGTGTATTCATAGTCGCCATTAGCAAATGATCTGCCAGCCTCCATCATACTGCCTTCGGTACCAGTTTGTGCTGATACAGCCATTGTAACATCATTGATAAAGAATACAGGGGCAGCCTCCTTCACATCATCCTCCTGCTTATAGAATCCCTGAGCTTTCAGCACGTAGATACCAGAGGGAGCACCGCTGACAGTCTGGCTGATGGTAAAGGTTGAGCGCTTTGACTCTGCGCAACCATTAAATACTTCCGTACTACAACCGCCACCGAGATCCTTGTTGGTGCAGTCTTCGCTTACCGTCCAAGCCTCCCAACGATGGTCGTTGCGGTTGAAGTTGGCATCCTTCAGCAGGAAGGTGGCATCCACGCCATTTTCTGCCGTAGCAGCCTTCAGGCTCTCCAGTCCCTTCTGCATGCGTTCTGCCTCAACAGTTTCCTTGCTGAGGAACTTCCATGCGACAGGAGTGTCAAGCAGCACCAGATTACCATTCTCGTCCACACCGATATACTGCGACTTGTTTTCACCAAGCATACAAATATAATAGGTGTCGCTACTCATCTCCTCAATACACCAAGTGTAGATTCCGCTATCCATGTAGAGACTAGAACCCAAATAGTGGCTATAGCTATCGTTGTAAATATTGGAGTCGAAAGTCACCAAACGGGTATCGGCATTTGCCGAAAGACTCAAGTCAATACCGGTCTCGTTCACAACACCGCGCGTTCCCCACTCATGACCTGCAGCCATATACTTTTCTGCGTTAGCCAGTTTCACGTAGTAAGAGCCATTAAAAGGAATACGGTTAGCAACCTTTGCGGCAGCAATGGCTTCGTTGATATTCTTGATAGCAGCCTCGAATGCACTTGCGCTTGTACCAGGATTCTTATTAGCATCAACCACGCTCTTCAACTGAGCCTTCACATCAGCTCGCAACCTGCTATATAGTCCCTCGGCCTCAGCCACAACGCTATTCAGCATGTCAGTAAGACTCCTGATGCTCACATTCTTAAAGGCTATCCAGTTGTAGTTAGAGCCTTGGGAAATCTTGGCACCGAGGGTGAGTTTTCCTTCTGCGTCAACGGTAGCAGTACCACCCAATGTAGCGTAAATGCCACTCATTGGATCACCATCAATATTATGGTACGTAAAGATTTTACCCTTTTCTGACAGTTTGGTCACAACATTGTTGATAAAGAAGTCTGGGCCATTAGGAGTATCTTCAGTTTCCTCATTGTAGGAACGTATAAGCGCCTGGGCATAGTACACCTCGCCAGGCTCCAGGCCTTCGAGGGTGTAAGAGAACACTCCTTCGCCGAGTTTACCTGTTCTGTAAACCCAGTTTTCAATAAACGGAGTTGTCATGCCAGAGCCATCTCCATCTCCTTCATTAGACCAAGTATTGATATGGAAGTCATTATTATTTGTGCATGACCAGCCGTCAAGGACGTCCGTCCTCACAATGCCGCTGGCGATAATTGCATAGCTGTTAATTGAGGTGTTTGCTTTGTCGGCTGCTTTATTCAAAGCCTCTGTAGCCGTCTTCAGGGCTGAGACAGAGGTTTCATCCACGCTACCATACTGGCTGATTGCGTTATTCAATGCAGTCTTGACAGAGGGAGCCATCTCCTTGCTTTGGTCAACAGTCTTAGCCTTATTCTTGGCAGCAATATAGGCAGCCTTATATGCATCGGCCATGCTACCAATACGCTTGAGTGACTTAATCTGAATATGATGCCATTCTGTTTGTTTTTCTCGAGCAAGAGCGATACCCAAGGTTAAATTACCATCTTCCCCAACTACAACGTTACTTAAAGAATATACTCCTGGGGCTTCTTTATCGGGATAAATGCCAGAACAAGCGGGATTACTATCCCCATGCTTATTATTACGCGCATTAATCCAGGTTTTGCTGTTTTCAGCTCCTTCGGCAAAGACGTACGCCACATCACCAGCATCATGTTGCAAGCCACTGATCCATTCCCTTTGCGAAACAGCGTAAAGCTCCACCTCATAGGCACCAGGCTCAAGACCTGTAACCGTCTGATATATCTGATTACCAACATTAGCACTATTATCATAACGTGCAGCAGTTCCTGCCTTTCTTCCATCTGCGATCTGACAACCAGGACCTTTTAATTCACCATCATTATGACCTTGCCAGTCACTTTTTGCGCTTCCTACCTTATTAGTATAGTCTGTGAAATCAGAAAGACTTACTATCTTCACGTTGTCAACAAAGAGGTGAGGCATGTTAGCATTACCAGTTCCTTGTGCAGCGTAGCCCATGGAAATTTTACCTGCTGTTTCTTTAGACAACATGAAAAGTACAGTTACAGTTGTCCACTGCCCTATAGCAAATGTATTATTAGACGCACAATACTCTCTGCCGTTGTCTGCAATGAATCCAAAAAAGTTCTTAGCAATAAGCTTACCACTACCAAAATTACTTGATGAATTGTACACATCGAACGAAACCTTATAATAACCAGCAGGAAGAGTTACAGCTTGTGTGTACTGGATTCTTTGTCCCCAAGTAGCACAGAGACCGGCAGCATTACCTGCATCACCTGTTGGACCGGCAGCAGGAGCCGGTGTACCTGCACCACCCACCCAAGGAGTACTTCCGTAGGCAAAGACAGCGCCTGCAGGTCCACAATTCTGATAGCCATTATCTTCATAGCCCGCGCTGGCATTAGTCCATTCGCTGATGGGCTGGGCACCATAATAGGTGGTGTTGTTGCCTGCCATGTCTTTACCAAAGGTACAGACATGATTATCAATAGCATTTCCCGCTGAGAAGTCTGCATTCTTGAGGTATGTTGATGTCACATCCGACTGCGATGCCGGGAATGGGATAACTACCTCCTTCAGCGTGCAAAAGGTAAAGTAAGTTGGGTCATCAAAATGGGCAGATTCGGTATTCTTCAGATATTTGCTTGTACCAACGTTTTTAAGGGCAAACTTATTACCATCAGTGTTTGGCTCAATCTCCCAAACACCGCCGTTTTCGACATCCTGACCATTTGGGTAGGCTGTTATACCGAGAGAAAAACAACAACCAGGACTCCCAGGTTGTGAATTAAGGTAGCCACCACCACCGTAGTATTCCCATGCCGTTCCATCCGGCTTGCGAGAACGGAGGTAATATTTTCCATTTACTCCCGTTCCTTGAGCAGCTTCTACTATGAATTGATAGCTGTTTGAAGAATAAGCCGTTGTATAATCCTCATAGTTCAAGTTGTGATTTGACTTGAAACAAAAAGCTTTGCTTTCTGTCTCATTAACAATTGTAAAAAGCGTGCCGTTGCTCACCAGTGTGGCAATGGACGTGAATCTTTGATCAATCTCATAATCCTGTGCATGAATGACTCCTCCCATCCCGAGTAGGAGACATAAAAAAGTAAGTAATCTTTTTCTCATAAGTTAGTAAAATATTAATTAATATTAGGTTATTTCCCGTTTCAGGTCAAATCAGCGTGCAAATATAAACATTAAATTTGAAAGTTGCAAGCATTTACCAAGAAAATTCGCGCGAAGTGGAGTAAAAGGCCCTATCACTTTCTGTAAATAATCGTTAAATTAGGAAAGTTTTCGTGCCTTGCGGTCTGTTTTCCGCTTTTTTGTTGTACCTTTGCAGCCGATTTTCAAACAACGGGTGAAAATCGCCTGCGGGCAGGAAGTGAAAACGCCTGCGGAACAGGCAAAGAACATGGGCAAGTCCTGTACGGCCAGCTCCCTCGGAATCCTCCAGGACGGGAACGTAGCAAAGGTACTTGGTTGTAGCGGCGCGATGCAGACCGCTTGCCCACCCGCCTCTTTAGCTCAGTTGGCCAGAGCACGTGATTTGTAATCTCGGGGTCGTTGGTTCGAATCCGACAAGAGGCTCGAAGAAGGATCGGCGAAAGCCAATCCTTTTTTGGTTTGAAAGAAGGATCGGCGAAAGCCAATCCTTTTTTGGTTTGAAAGAAGGATCGGCGATGCCTATCCTTCTTTGTAGTTAAGGAGTTGAATTCTTTACTTTTTCCAGAACCGCGGGGTGATGTCCTCGAAGGTGCCGTCGTCCTGCTTGCGATACATGCGCTGGTTGGTGGTGGGCTCCTTGAGGGGTCCGAGGTGGCGGATGTAAGGGCCGACCTTGATGTAGTCAAAGTCGGCCTTGTTGACGATGGCTGGTATACGTATGCGTCCCGTATACCACGCCACCTTCAACTGGGGATATTCTTCATGGATATATTGTGCCAGCAGGTTGACGCCCTTGGGGTCGGCATCGCCTCCCATGAAGGAGATGCAGGTGATGTCGGGCGCCAGTTCATTGACGAAAGCATCGATGGCGTCGGTATTCAGGGGAAGCCCGATGTCCTCCCAGAGGTAGTGGCTGTGGCATCCGGGGCATCGACAGGGACAGTTGCTGATGTTGATGGCGAGCGTCACCTCATCGGGTATCTCCTGGAATACGACGTCGGTATTGACATATTTCAGCATTGCTTACTGGTTGTGCGCATAGTAACGGCGTGCAGCCTCTTCCTGACGGGCCTGGGAGAAGTTGGACACGCGCTTGAGGTATCCGATGATACGTGTCATGTAGTCGATGTTCTTGGAGTGGCACTTGGGACACTCGTGCAGGTAGCGCTTGTCGATGGTTCCGCACTCGTTGCAGATGGTGTTGGGGATGTTGAACGTGAAGTAGTTGCATCCTTCCTTAGCGGCCACCTTCAGCAGCTGCAGGTACTGCTGCTTGGAGAGGTGCTCGTCGAGGTTCATGTGGAGTGCCGAGCCGCCCGTGAGGTGCTCGATATAGGGTGCACCGTGCAGCTTGAACTTGTCGATCACCGAGAGCGAGTCGTCCTCTACCACGTAGAAGTAGGAGTTGTAGCAGTCGCGCGGCACGAAGTATCCGTCCTCGCGGTCCCACTTGGCGTGCTTCACGCCGACGTTCTCGGCAGGAATCATCTCGCAGTTGAACATCACCTCCTTCGTGCGGTACTGCTTGTTATACTTCTCAATGAGTCCGAGGATACCCTGTACGAAGTGCAGGTAGTCGTCGTTGGGCGTGATCTTCAGTCCCATGAACTCCGCAGCCTCCACCAGTCCGTTGATACCGATGGTGAGGTACTGGCGTGCGATATTGATGTAGCCGGCATCGAACAGGGGCAGCATGCCGTGAGCCTGCAGCTCCTTGAGGTTCTCGTTGTAGGCCATCTGCACCTTGTGGCAGAGATCGATGACGCTGCCCAGATACTCCAGATAGTCAATCTGGTGGTTGACGGCATACTGGACACAGCGGTTGAGGTTGATGGTGAGCACCGACTTGGAGCCTGTTGACACACCGCCGGCACCCAGCGTGTAGCTGAATCCGTTGTCGGTAATCTCGTTGCGCAGGCGGCAGCAGCTGGAGAGCGAGTCGGCATTGTTGCTCATGTAGGTGAAGAAGGAGTGGCCCTCGCTGTACATCTCGGCCGTGAAATCACCCCATTCGGGGTCTTTGCAGTCGCCGTTCTCGTCGGTCAGCAGCGCCATTGTCTCAACGGGGAAGGTGAGCAGGGTCTTCGTGCGCTCCTTGTTGAACCACTTCATGAAGCGCTTCTGCAGCCAGGAGAGTCCCTCCCAGTCGGGCTTTGAACCGTCGGGGAAGTAGAAGTCGCCGAAGATGCTCTCGAAATAGTAGCGGTCGTAGTAGGCAATGTTCCAGAACACAGCCTGATAGTTGCGGGCACCGGTGGGCTGGTTCAGGGTGTAGACAATCTGTTCGAAGTAGTCGGTAATGATCTTGTCGATGGTGCGCTTCTTCAGGCTGAGGTCTGCCTGCTCGTCGGCACGCTTGTAGTAGTCCTGTCCGTATTCCTTTCCGATGAAGTAGTTCATGTACATCAGGAACTCGGGGGTGGCGCAGGCACCGCTCAGCATCGAGCTGACCATGAACACCATGTTGACGAAACCGCCGGCAAAGGACTTCAGGTTGGTGGGAGCCGTCGAGTTACCGCCAATAGCTACGGTGCCGCCGATGAGCCAGGGGTACATCGTGATGGATGCGCAGTAGTTGGCCAGCGAGGTCTCGTCGTTCTTATATATAAAGTGGTGTGTCAGCTTGTCGATATATTCGTCGGCGAGCTGCTTGCCGTACATCTTCTTGATGCGCTCGGTCAGCAGGCGACGGTTCAGGCGGATGAAGTTCGATTTTGGCAACTCACCAATCAGCGTGGCAATGTTTTTGTGCTCCACATTGGCATTAGCGTCGTATTTTGAGCCCGTTGCTGCATTGACCGACTCCATGTATTCTGACAAGAACATCATCTTCTCCAGCGTCTCACGATCCTCGGTGTGCTGCTGGCGATAGAGCATGAACGACTTGGCCACCTTGTAGTAGCCCTCGCGCATCAGCGCCTCCTCCACCTGGTTCTGAATATCCTCCACCTTGATATCCTCCTTAATATCCAAGTGGCTGAGAATCTTGGAGATAGCGCCCAGGTCTGTGGGTTGTTCAACACTCTCGAATGCCTTGACGATGGCATTCATAATCTTGTCTAATGAGAAGCGGTCCTTTGAGCCGTCTCGCTTGGTAATGGTAAAATTCTTAATTTCCATTTCAATTATTGTTTTTAGCTACTTATCTTTCTCTTTTCCCTTCAAGAGTTTTCCGTTTTGGAAAACTTTTCCGTTTTTCATTTTCGAAAAGTTTCCCGTTTTGGAAAACTTTCGCGCTTGCAAAGATACGAAAAAATCTGTTATCCGAAAACTTTTTTAGAGAAAAATTAATAAAATTTCTCCTCTTTTTCAGAAATCTATACAATATTATGGTTTGGGAAGTTAAAAAGCATTCTCGATGTGCTCGATGTCGGGCTCAGTCCCTACCTCGCCCACGACGGAAACAATATCGAAACGCAGTTCATAAGCTATGCGACGATATTTCACATAATGATTGGCGGCAGCCTGCAGGTTTTTGATCTTGCGGTAATCGACGGACACTTCGGGGGAACCAAACACCCGGTTGTGGCGGGTCTTTACCTCCACAAAAACAACTACTGGGCCGTCGAGGGCGATAATATCGATGTCACGATGACCCGATTGCCAGTCGCGTTCCAGAATGACGTAACCCTTGCGCCTCAGGTACTCTTCAGCACACCGTTCGCCCCATTCACCTAATTCATTATGTACAGCCATCGGGAAAAGTCGTTACTTTATGTACTGCCATCGGGAAAAGTCATTTCTTACAAACCGGAGGGCATAAAGGTTACTCCTCTTTCTTTTTCCTCCTGCGAATCTGCGAGGTCACCTCCATCTTACGTCCGATGCGGTCGAGGCGCTCGAGGGCGTGACGACGGGAGAGGATAATCTGATGACGGTAGACGATGCAGGTGATGATGAAGTAGAGCAGGGCCTGCAGCCAGATGATGCGGTATTCGAACATCACGTCGCTGAGTGTGCCACCCATCGTGTTCATGCGCACAAAGGCACGCACGCCGAAGGTTGACGGGAAGAGCCAGGACACCCCCTGCCAGAAGGGCGGAATGTTGCTCTGCGGCCAGCTGACACCCGAGAGGAACAGCAGCGGCACAGAGACAAAGACCATCAGCAGCATGACGTTCTCACGATAGCGTACGATACACGACACAATCATGCCGAAGAAGATGCACGCCAAGATATAGGGGAACAGGAATACCATCAGGTCCTGCCAATGGATGAGCGAGACAAAGGAGAAGAAACGCGGGACGGCCATCGTCAGGTAGGCACCCATCACGGCATAGATCATGAAGTAGCACATGAACTTTCCGCCAATGATGCGGAAAACACCCTGATAGTGACGGTCTATGGGAATGAGGTCGTGGTAGCGGTTGTTCTCGCGAGCCGTTCCTGCAGAGAGTCCGATACCCAGGACCAGCGTCTGCTGGAGGATGAGGATGAGTACGGCAGGCAGGATGAAGTTGCCGTAGCCTCCCATCGGGTTGAAGATGGGCACATCGTCGAAGGCCAGCGGTCGCACGCTGATCTCAGCGTCACGCTTCGTATAGGGGCTCGACAGCTTCGTCTGTATCTCAGCGCCCATTGCCTGCGTAACGGCAACCGCCGTCTGGTAGATGGCCTTATAGGTAAGCATGAGGCTCATGTCGCAGAACACGCTGATGGAGGTCTGCTGCATGCGGTTGATCTTCAGGTCGAAATCCGAGGGGATATAGTAGATGCCCTTGGCCAGCTGGCGGCTCACCAGCGACTTGGCCTCGTCGAGGTCGGCAGCATGACAGAGCACCTTGACGTCGGGCGAGGCATCGCAGCGCCTTACCAGCTCCCGGCTCAGTCCGCTGTGGCAGTCGTCGACCACCACGACAGGCACCTCGTGAACCACCTCGTTGTTGTAGATCCACGAGTACAGCAGGGGATAGATGAGCGGCACGACGATGAAGAAGATGAGCACGCCCTCGTCGCGGACGACCTGCTTCATCTCCTGTGCCCATATATAACAGGCATCGCGGACGGCCTCTATCATATCATGGAATATAGACATAGGTGAGCATTGCGTTTTTGATTTTACCTATCACCAGCCAGGGCAGCAGGATAAAGGCTGCCAGCGCGGCAAAGTGGAACCAGGCCTCCAGCATGGGATAGCCGTTGAAGACGGTAATCTGATAAATCATGTAGTAGTGCCTCAGGGGGAAGAGCCACGACAGCGACTGCAGCGCACCGTCCATACCCATTACGGGGAAGGCCGATCCTGCCATCGAGAACGAGAGCACTGCCCACAACGAGCAGATACTCATCGACATACGCAGCGACGGCAGCAGTCCGAAGGCGAAGATGCCGAAGCCCATAGAGGCCAGCACCTGCAGCAGTCCGATGAGCACAATCTGCCACCCCCCTCCCTCATGGGGGAAGTGGAGCACGCCAAAGATGTAGTATTCGTAGGTGTAGACGATAGCCAGCCATATCAGCAGATGGGGCAGGAACTTGCCCAGCAGGGCTATCGTAATGCGGTTGTCGGCCATAGCGAGCCAGTCCTTGGAGCGTCCGAACTTCAGCTCCGTACCGATGCTATAGGCAGTAATGAGGAAGATAAAAAGCATCATCACGCCGGGCACCATCATCGTCGAGAGGTAGGCATTGTAGTTGGTCCAGGGGTTGGCCACCTGGTGCAGGTCGACGGTAATCGGCTGGAGGAACGCCATAATCTGCTCGTCCGTAAAGCCCTTGGCGCGCATCGTTGCACGTCCCACCGCTGCCGAGCCCAGGTTGCTGATCACCTTCAGGTCTTTCATCAGCAGCGAGCCTGCCATCACGTACGACAGGTTATAGTAATAGGAAATCTTCGGCTGACGGCTGGAGAGCAGCTTTTCCGTTGTTCCCTTGGGCACATAGAGGAAGGCGTAGATCTCGTTCTGCTGCATCGCCTGACGGGCAGCAGCCGCCGTCGGGTAGCTGTTCACAATCTCCGAGTTCTGGAAACTGTCGAGCAGCCTGATGAGTGAGCGGGTGGTCGAGGTGTTGTCCTGATCGACAATACCTATGGGCATGCGCTGCGGCAGTCCCTCCTCCATCATCGAGGTGAAGAAAAACATCACGGCAATAGGGAACACCATCATACAAAACCAGAAGATGGGGTTCTTATAGAGTATCCGCAGTTCGCGGAGCATGATTTGCCAGATTTTTCCCAAACTATTCACTCTTTATTATCAATATCATCACTTTACTACCAGCGACATACCCGGGCGCAGACCCTCCATCTTCTCCACCGGACGGGCCTTTACCTCAAACGTCTTCAGGTCGTACTGCCCGTTGGCCTTGGTGGCCTTCCACACGGCATACGAGCCCTGGTCTTTCATGAAGTAGACCTTCATCTTGATATCCTTGTTGAAGGCAGGCACGAAGGCGGTAATCTCGGAGCCCACCTGCAGACCGTTCAGCTGGTCTTCGCGCACGTTGAAGGTTCCCCACAGGTCGTTCATCATCGAGATGGTCATGATGGGCGACCCGGTACCCACCAGTTCACCCACCTTGGGGTAGATGGTGCTGACCTCGCCCTCCATCTGAGCCACCTGAACGGTCTCGCCCAGGTAGGAGTTGACCTCATGGACGGCACCGCGCGCACGGCTTACCTGCGCCTGCGCAGCCAGCTTGTCTTCCTGACGGGCACCGGCCACCGCCATATCATACTGGCTCTGGGCAGCCTTACACTGTGCCTCCATCGCCTTGTACTGGGCATACACCTCGTCGCGCTTCTGGGCAGAGAGCACTCCCTCGTCAAACAGTCGCTGTACGCGCTGATACGATTTCTCGGCAATCTCCAGTCCGGCCATTGCCTGCTGCAGCACCTGGAAGGCACCCTGTATCTGCTCCTTGCGGGCACCGTTCTGCGCCTTCAGCTCAATGGCTGCCGCTGCATTCTCGGCTCCGCGCGCCTGCTCCATCTTGGCACGTACCTCAGGAGCATCGAGGATGGCCAGCGTATCGCCTACTTTCACGTAGTCGCCCTCCTTCACACGGATTTCCAGTATGCGTCCGGGCACCTTGCTCGACACGCGGTACTCGGAAACCTCCACCTGCCCCTGCATCACTTCGGGGTCACGGCCCAGGGTAAAGAATCCTATCAGGGCCACAATGATAATGACTACTGCAAAGCCCAGGATGGCGAGCAGAATGTTGTTATGTTGTGATTTTGCACTCATCTTCTTCTATATTTTCAATTCAATATTCTCTGTTCACTGTTCACTCGAACGAAGTTCGCTTCATTCTTCACTTTTCACTAGAACGAAGTTCGCTTCATTCTTCACTTTTCACTCGAACGAAGTTCGCCCATAGCCTTCTTCAGGTTCACCTGCGACAGTCTGACGTCGATTTCGGCATCAATCTTCTGCGACTTCGCCTGCAGCCAGGCGGTCTGTGCCTCCATCACCGTCGTGGGAGCGATGACGCCCTCGCTGAATCCCAGGTTGGCGGTACGCAGGTTCTCGTCGGCGCGCTTCACGCTGCTCTCGGCCATCACCAGCCGCTTGTTGGCTTCCTCCATCTGGTAGGCGGTCTGCGTAGCCTGCAGCTCTATCTTCTCCTTAGCCTCCTCGAGGGTGAGGTTGGCAATGACGGTGGCACCCTTCGACGCGCGTACCTTATACATAATATCGCCCCAGTTCCAGATGGGCACGCGTACCAGCACGCCCACATTCCAGAATCCGCGGAAGTTTTTCTGAAAACCGTTCAGCACGTTGGGGTTGGTCACGGCATAGCCGCCCGTCAGCAGCACCTGCGGCAGGTTGCCTGCCTTCAGTATGTTGGTTACCTGCCTCGACATCGCGGTCATATTCTCCAGCTGCTTCACCTCCGGGCGGTTCTCCAGCGCCCTGCTCACGTCGAGCTCGGGTGTCAGCGCTACGGCAGCCACGCTCTCGGCTTCCTCCTCGGGCAGCAGTATCTGTTCGTTGACGGGCAGTCCGATAATCTGGCAGAGAAGCATGCGCGAGAGCACCAGCCCGTCGTCCACCTTCTTCAATGCCATCTCAGCCTCGTTCAGCTTCACGTCGACGCTCAGTCCTTCGCTGCGGGTAGCCATTCCCTCGTCTATCATCTTGTGGACGTTGTCGTCGAGTTGCTTCACCAGATCGTAGTAAGCCTGTGCCAGCCGTTTCTTGTGGCGCAGCGACACCACCTGCCAGTAGGCCTTGTCGGTGGCGAAGATGGTGGCCTGCTCCTTGGCGTCGACGCTGTTGCGGGCCATCTGCTCGTTGATGTCGGCCATACGGTTGAGGGCGATGATGCTTCCGCCCATGAACACCGGCTGGGTGAGCATGATGGAGCCAGCCCACACATTGCGGGTATCGGTATCGAAGGCGTCGACTATGCGCTGTCCCAGTCCGTTCATGCTGTTCTCGATGGCCTCGGGTGCCTGTTGCATCTTGGCGGCGAGTGCCTGCTGTTGCTCCTGCGACAGACCCAGGAGTCCCAGCACGGGTGCAGCCTTGCCCAGGAAACCGGCAACCATCTGGTAGTCTTGCTGGAACACGGGACTGCCGACGACGCCTGTTCCCAGGTTCGACAGCGTGTTCTGCTGGTCGCTACTGAGCAGCGAGATGGGCTCTGTAGTGTGCATATACGTTCCCAGCGCGCTGACGTGCGGCAGGTACTTGGTGCGTGCCGAGTGTCTCATGTTGGCGGCAATGTCCTGCTTCACCTTCGATATGCTCAGCTCTTTGTTGTTCTGCAAAGCCAGCGCCCGGCAGCTGTCGAGGGGCAGCAGCCGCTGCGATGCACTTGGCAAGGGCAAAAGGGCAAGCAGGCAAACGGGTATAGCCCACTTCATCTCTCCCCTACCCTTTGTGTGATTCCTCAATTTCATTAGCGTTTAAGTTTTATTCAAAAGAGAAGGTTCTGCTTCCTATCATGTTACCGTCGACGAAGATGCTGACGCGGTAGTCGCCGGCCTCGAGAGCCTGCGACACCTGCCAGTAGAGTGTCAGAGAGGTTTCCTCGCCCGTGTACTCTATGTTTTTCTTCATGGTGTACTCCAGGTTGCGGTTCTCATAGGGGAATGTACCTCCGCCGCTCAGCGTGTTGCCGCCGGGGTTCTGTATGCGCACGTAGACGGTGCGGGTGCCGTTCGAGGCGGTCACGTTGCGGGTAATGGTGAAGCTGGTCTGCATGGTCTTGCAGTCCTTGATTTTCTTCACTTCCTTGTTGTTCTTCTTCAGGGCTTTCAGCTGGATGTTGGTAGCGTCGAGCTGGGCGGCAATGGCCACCTTCTCCGACAGCGACGCCTTCTCCGTGCTCAGTCCGGCAATCTGCGTGTTGCGCTCGGCCAGCTGTTCCTTCACCTGCGTGTTCTCGGCCTGCAGGCGCTCGTTCTGACGGTTCAGCGAGTCAATCTGCATCACATAGTCGCGCAGCACGGCCCTCACCGTTGCCAGTTCCTTCTTCAGGCGGGTAATCTCGCGGGCATCGTCGGCCTTGGTCTTCTTCAGTTCCTCGAGCAGCTTCTGCGTCTTCATCTGCTCCTCGGTAAGCTGTGCAATGATGGAGTCGTTGTTGATCTTCGTCTTCATCTCACTGTACTGCAGGGTGAAGCGTTCGTACTCGTTCTCCATCTCCTGCTTGTCCAGACGTGCCAGTTCCTGCATGTCCTCGTTCACCTGCTTCTGCTCCTGCAGGTTCAGGAAGAGGTAGGCCACCCCTCCGAGCAGGGCCAGTATCACCGCCACGAGCGGTATCATGATTTTCTTGTTCATCGGTTTATTGAAAATTAACGGTGCAAAGTTAATAACAATTCCCCTTATCTACAAATCCTTTAAACATTTTTAGAACTCATAGCCACCCAAAATCATCAATTTTCTCTTCATATTCTTTCTGCTTTCTCTATTTTAGGGGTTCCCCACCTCTTTATTTTTTATGCAAAGTTACGCAGTATCTTCGCGCTTGGAAAGCGCAAAGTTACGAAAAATTGAGCGAAATACAAAAGAAAAAACCACCAAATTCATTTTTATTTCGTATCTTTGCATCCGAAATGAAAAAACAATCACGATGATCGGAAAAATAATAGCCTGCTGCCTGCTGTTCTCCCTGAACGCAGCAGCGCAAGAAACTATAGAGAACGTAACAGAATCATTGGAACAGACTCATGATTCTATCCAGAATCAAGCAACCCGTGATTCCGCATCGAAAAGCAAGCCGAACCTGATGGTGCGGCTGCAGCAGGTGCAGCAATTCTTGGACAACAAGGCCAAGAAGAAGGTAGACCCGCGCTACATTGAGGTGCCCGAGAAGCCCTGGAGGGTGATTCTGCGCTACAAAGAGAACGTGGTGAATGTGGACTACACCCAGAATGTCGACATTCCCGCATACGATGACCATTCAGAATGGAACCTGTGCTTCGAGCCTCCCATAGCGTCTTCCGTCGGCTTCTGGGTGGGCTACCGCGGTACGGGATTCTCTTTTTCCAAGTCGCTCACCAAGAACGCAGGGCGCTATTACTCACTCAGCTCGACAGGTGCCAAATACGGCTTCAACTTCCGACTGAGGCGCTTCAACACGCAGGACGCCGAGTTCAGCTCTACTGACCGCGAGCTGTCGACGGGCGTCGAAACGCATAGCGACACGGCCTTCACCATGCCCTCGCCAGTATGGATACGCTCAGTCTACGTCAACGGCTACTACGTGTTCAACGGCCGCCGCTACTCACAGGCTGCCGCCTACAACCAGTCGGTCATCCAGCGCCGCTCCGCAGGCTCGCTGCTGCTAGGCGCCACCTGGTACCAGTCGTCGTTCGACTATTCCGACATCCGAAACTTCCTCTTCATGATCGTAGGACACGGCATCTACCGCGCCAAGGTGCACCAGGCCAACATCGGTGTGGGCTACGGCTACAACTGGGTACCCCTGCGCGGCCTCGTCGTCAACGTGATGGCAATGCCTACCGTCAGCGTCTACGACCGCATGAAGGCCTACATGTACGAAACCAACTACGACCTGGCGCCAGTAGAGGCCACCGACAACTACGGCGACTGGGACAAGGAAACCAAGCGATGGGCAAACGGAAAGACGCACAAGCCCATTCTGATGGCCAACCTGTCGGACCCTCAGTTCGACTACTGGGACATAGAGCCCGACGTCAACTACAGCATGTTCCACATCAACCTCGACCTGCGCCTCGGCATAGCCTACAACTGGAGCAACTACTTCATCGGCCTCCAGGCGCAGTACAACAACTTCAACTACAAGAACGACCACGGAAAAGTCAACATCTACGACGCCTACGCCCGCCTCTCATTGGGCGTAAGGCTGTAATATCCCCGCAAACCTTGCAATTTCACTGCATTAATTGGCCTATTTAGCACCGCTAAGTAGGCCAGTTAGCTATGCTAAATAGCCCATTTCGCTCGGCTCTGCCGCTTTGCTTGCAAAGAACTCCCCATTTAACTTCCCATCATCGCTCGGCTCTGCAAAGAACTCCCCATTTAACTTCCCATTTAACTCCCCATTAACTTCCCATTTTAACTCCCCATTTAACTTCCGTTGCAGTGTTGCAGTTGTTGCAGTTCTCATGACTCACTTCGTTCATATGAGCGGCAAAGCCGAAACTCAAGACTCACTTCGTTCATATGAGCGGCAAAGCCGAAACTCAACACTCCCTTCCAAAACCCCAAAAATATTTCTATATTTATATATATATTTATATATATATAAATATAGAGTAATTTTCAAACATTCGCACCCCCTATTTTCTAACTGCAACAACTGCAACAACCGCAACAGCGAGGGCAGAGCCAAGTGTCTTTCCCTGTATAGCGTTGACTCCGTTCGAGCTGTTGTTTGTTTACTTTTTGTTAATTACTGTGTATCGTACTGATTCTGTTGACTTGTTTCTCTGAGTGGGTTTACTACTTTCCTG
>JAEEGH010000831.1_pt1 | contig 95605 bp, 64 predicted proteins | sample 9134181 | NCBI WGS metagenome assembly JAEEGH01 (sample SAMN16246544, study PRJNA631951) | gut metagenome | biome: gut microbiome; feature: rumen; material: DP-attached | host: Bos | place: Iran: Karaj | collected 2018-10 | reverse complement strand
AAAGAGACAAAGAAAAATAAAAAAAAGCAAAAAAGGAGGGCCAAGGCAAAACCTTGGCTTACGGAGAAACAGGAAGGGACGGGAAAAGTGAAAACGGGGATTGTGGAAAGGCATAAAAGGAGGACCAAGGCAAAACCATGGCTTACGGAGAAACAGAAAGGGATGGGCAAAGTAAAAACGGGGCTTGAGGAAAGACACAAAGGAGGGCCAAGGCAAAACCTTGGCTTACGGAGAAACAAAAAGGGACGGACAGAGTGAAAACTGGGGTTGTGGAAAGACATAAAAGGAGGGCCTAGGCAAAACCTTGGCCTACGGAGAAACTGGAATGGACGGGCAAGGCGAAAACGGGGGGTTGTGGAAAGACATAAAAGGAGGGCCAAGGCAAAACCTTGGCCTACGGAGAAACAGAAAGGGACGGGCAAAGTGAAAACGGGGCTTGAGGAAAGACACAAAGGAGGGCCAAGGCAAAACCTTGGCCTACGGAGAAACAGAAAGGGACGGGCAAAGTGAAAACGGGGGTTGTGGAAAGACATAAAGGGAGAGCCAAGGCAAAACCTTGGCCTACGGAGAAACAAAAAGGGACGGGCAAGGCTAACCTCCTTAAAGGCTCATAATACCCTCATAATACCTTCATAATAGGCAGAAGGAGAGAGAGAAAGAGAGAAGAGAAAGGAGAGAGAGAAAAAAAAGAGTGCGGCACAGGTCGGGATTGACCTGTGCCGCACTATATGACGGAGGGAAAGAATTGAAACTTCCCTGGAATATCACTTATATTACTTGGACTTAGCGTAGCGCTCGTTAAGACGAGTGAGGAGATCCATGGTGATGTCGTACTTAGGAGCATCGATGATGATGTTGTCGTACATCGTGTTGGTGAAGATAAGCTCGAAGTGCATCTCCTTGTTGTACTCCTTGACGAAGTTGCGGATGGTGTCCGAAAGGCGGGCATTCATCTGAGCCTGCTGGGTAGCGAGTTCGTTCTGGAGGTCGAGGCTGAGCTGGTCGAGTTCTTCCTTCTTCTTCTGCAAGCGGTTAGCTTCCGACTGAGCGCGCTCCTCGCTGAGGAAAGCGTTGTTCTTCAACTTACGCTGGAAATCGGCTACCTCCTTTTCGAGAGCCTGAGCCTTGCTGTTGACGTTGGCGCGAGCGTCCTCGGTCTTCTTGATCAAGTCCTCGTTGAGGTCCTTGGCGAAGTCGTAGTTGACCAAGAGAGAATCGACGTTGAAATAGGCGATTGGTAAACGCAAAGAGTCGTTGGCAGCGAAAGGAGCGACAGCAGCGCCCTGCTTACCACCGTTACAAGAGGCGAGACCGCCTACGAGAGCCCCTGCCAAGAGAAGCGCAGAAGCGAAAGAATAAAATTTCTTCATTATTTATATGTTATATTTAATATTATTCATGGCTTAATCGTACAGTCCTTTATGATTGCGTTCCTCCCAGTCCTGTGTCTGAACGCAATGGATGCCACGCTCACGCATGGCTTTATTGTTGCTGACGTGCGTATTAGGGAACCTTCCGTCTTTCTTGATTAGTATCTTAATTGCTAAAAAAACTAAACAAAACAAAAGTATTCCGATAGAAATGATGATTGTTTGCCACATTTTTATTATATTTGCACCGCCAAGTGCGGAAATGTTCTGCATCCTTGACAAATGCGGCGCAAAGATACAACAATTTTTGTTGTCGTGCAACAATCGACCCTCAGATTTACAAAAAAATAAAATAATTTATCCGTAATTTAACCTTTTTTAAAATTTCTACAATCTATGGAAATCAAAAATTTGGCTCCTAAAAACGTTTGGAGCATCTTCGATGCGATGACCCAAGTGCCTCGTCCATCGAAAAAAGAAGAGAAGATTCGCCAATGGTTGGTCAACTGGGCCAAAGAGCATAACATCGAATGCCACTTAGACTCGACAGGCAACGTCCTGATGCGTGTGCCAGCCACTCCAGGATATGAGAATCATCCTACCGTGGTGATGCAGGGCCACATGGACATGGTGTGTGAGAAGAATTCGGACGTGCAGCACGACTTCGAGAACGACCCTCTGGACACCTACATCGACGGCGATTGGGTCAAGGCTCGCGGCACGACATTGGGTGCCGACGACGGTATGGGCGTGGCCTTGGCATTGGGCATCATGATTGACCCCGAAGCCAAGCACGGACCTCTGGAGGCCCTGATTACCTACGACGAGGAGACCGGCATGACAGGTGCCAACAACCTGGACGAGGGATTCATGACTGGTAAGATCCTGGTGAACATCGACTCGGAGACCGAGGGCCAGATCTTCATCGGTTGTGCCGGTGGCAAAGACACCTGTGCCCAGTTCCGCTATGCACCAATTCCTGCCCCCGACCGCTTCTACGCCAAGGTGAAAGTGTCGGGCCTGATGGGTGGTCACTCCGGTGGCGACATTCACTTGGGACATGCCAACGCCAACAAGGTGTTGGTCCGCTTCCTGTTGAGCCAGCCCGACTTGGTATTGGCCAGCATCCACGGCGGCAACTTGCGCAACGCCATTGCCCGTGAGGCAGAGGCCGTGATTGGTCTTCCAGAGAGCCGTAAGCATCAGTTGATGGCCGACCTCAATCAGTTCATTGCCAAGATTGAAGGCGAGGTGGGCGACATCGAGAAGGGCTTCAAGATGACCATCGAGAGTGTCGAGAAACCACAGCACATCATCGAGCCAGGTGTATCGGACAACCTGCTCGCTGCCCTTCAGGCCTGTCCACATGGCGTTCAGGGCATGAGCCGCGCCATGGAGAACTTGGTCGAGACATCGACGAACCTGGCATCGGTCAAGATGCCGGAGGAGGGCATCATCCGTGTGGAAACCAGCCAGCGAAGCAGCGTCGAAAGCGAGAAGGAGGACATCGCAGCCACCGTTCGCACCGTATTCGAGTTGGCCGGAGCCGAAGTAACCCAAGGTCACGGTTATCCAGGTTGGAAACCTAACGTCGATTCACCCGTGCTCAAGGTGTTCAGCCAGACCTATCGCGACATGTACAAGAAGGAACCAGAGATCCTGGCCATCCACGCCGGATTGGAAACAGGCCTGTTCCTCACCAAGTATCCAGACATGGATATGATCTCGGTCGGCCCAACCATGGAGGCCATCCACTCGCCCGAAGAGAAAGTATCCATTTCGTCGGTTGCCAGCTTCTACAACTACCTGCGCGAGGCATTGAGCCGCATCTAAGTAGAGGCAGATAAGGAGCCCTCCCACGACAATTGGGACAAATAGCAACTTATTTTTAGCAATTTCGGGACAAATATTTGCACACGACAAAAAAAGTGCTTATATTTGTCCCATCTTTTTATTTAAACGCGCGATATGAAATTTCAAGTACTCAGTTCTTTGCTTACAAGCCATCTTACGGCCCTGAGCCGCGTACTAGGCAGTAAGAGTCCCATGCCAATATTAGATGACTTCCTGTTCGAAATCACTCCAGACAAGCTGATTGTAACAGCTTCGGACGGTGATACGACCATGATTACCAATATCGAGATAACAGAAGTGGAGGGTACCGGCCGTTTTGCCATCCCTGCCAAGACGTTGCTCGAACCATTGAATGCCATGCCCCAGCAGACCCTGACGTTCGTCATCGACCCAGGCAATCTGGAGGTCTTCGTCATTTATCCTAATGGCAAGTACAACTTTATTGCCCAGAATGCAGACGAGTATCCGAAGTTGAAGGAACTCGACCCAGCCGCCCATACCTTCACCATCTCCGCCACCGCACTCCAGAATGGCATCAACAGCACCTCGTTTGCCGTTGCCAACGACGAGATGCGTCCGATGATGAACGGTATCTGCTTCGACATCAAGCACGACAGCTGCACCTTCGTTGCCAGCAACTCCAAGATCCTGGTACGCCTCATCAACAAGAGCGTCACCGCCGACTTCGAGGAGTCGTTCATCATGTGCAAGAAGCCAGCCACCCTGCTCAAGAGCATCATCTCGAAGGGCATGGAGGATGCCGAAATCACCTTCGACGACAAGAGCGTCCGCGTCAAGATTGGCGGCTACACCATCAGCAGCAGTCGCATCGAGGGCAAGTTCCCACGCTACGAGGCCGTCATCCCAAAGAACAATACGAACATCATGACCATCGACCGTCTGGAGTGTATCAACACCACCCGTCGTATCTCCGTCTTTGCAAGCGCCTCGACCAACCAGGTGAAGTTCGAAATTGACAAGGACCAGCTCATCGTGAGTGCACAGGACGTGGATTACTCCCTGAACGGCAACGAGAAGATCTCTTGCAGCTACGACAGCGTACCGTTGCAGATAGGCTTCCGCGCCAACTACCTGATCGAGATGTTGAACACCATGACCTCCAGCGAGGTGGAGTTCCAGATGTCCGATTCCTTCCGCGCCTGCCTCATCGTTCCTGTCGAGAACAACGAGAACGAAGATCTCCTGATGTTGATCATGCCAATGCAGTTGGCAGACTTCGGCAACTAATCATTGACCATGCAGCTGAACCTAAAGCGTCCCATCGTCTTCTTCGACATCGAGGCCACGGGACTGAACATCGTCACCGACCGCATTGTCCAACTGAGTTACATCAAGGTGATGCCCAACGGGGAGGAGACCGAGCACAACTATCTGATCAATCCGGAGTGCCCTATCCCCCACGAGACAACCGAGATACATCACATCACCAACGAGATGGTGGCCGACAAACCGACCTTCAAGGAGTTGGCGGCCAAGATTGCTCAGGACTGGAAAGGGTGCGACCTGGCGGGTTTCAATTCCAGCCGTTTCGACATTCCCATCCTGATGGAAGAGATGTATCGCGCCAAGGTGGACTTCGACGTATCGAAACGCGCCTTGATTGACGTGATGAACATCTACCACAAGAAGGAGCGTCGCAACCTCGCCGCCGCCTATCAGTTCTATTGTGGCAAGGAACTCACCGATGCACACTCGGCCGATGCCGACACACGTGCCACCTACGAGGTGCTGAAAGCGCAGTTGGGTCACTACGACGACCTGGAGAACGACGTCAACTGGTTGGGCGAATACAGCAAGGCAGGCAACTTTGCCGACATCGCCGGCAACTTTGTCCTGAATGCCAAAGGCGAGCCCTGCTTCAACTTCGGCAAGCACAAGGGAAAGACTGTCACCGAGGTCTTTGAGAAGGAGCCGAACTACTATGCCTGGATCATGGACGGACAGTTTGCCCAATCGACCAAGCACTTCGTCACCAAGATAAAACTACAAATGGGATCACACAAATGATCAATCTAAAGACAGGGATGTGCATATCGGCCTTGATATTCACATCCCTTGCTGTTACAAAGGCACAGGAACTCGATGCCACGGTATCTATCAATGCCCAGCAGATCGAGGCCTCCTACCGTGACCGTTTCAAGACGTTGGAGACCGACCTGCAGGAGTTCCTCAACGCCCAGCAATGGACCGCCAACCAGTTCGGCCAACAGGAGCGCATCCAATGTACCTTTGCCTTCACTATCAACGAGATGCCGTCGTCCGACAGTTACAAGGCATCGCTCACCGTGCAGGCGCGTCGGCCCGTCTATTACTCCAACTACCAGACCTCGACGTTGAACTGGAAGGACGACAACCTATCGTTCAACTATACCGAGGGACAGACGTTCCAGTTCAACGAGTTCAGCTTGGACAACGAACTCATTGCCGTATCGGCCTACTATATCTACCTCATCCTGGCATCGGACTATGACAGTTTCTCGCCCAACGGAGGCGAACCTTTTCTCCGCAAGTGCGAGAGCATCGTCAGCCAGATGCAGAGTTCGGAGTCGAAAGGTTGGAAGGCGTTCGATGACAAGAAGAACCGCCACGCCCTCATCACCGCTCTCCTGGATGCCAATCAAGCGGACTTCCGCACCCTTTGGTACAACTATCACCGACTGGGATTGGACGCTATGTACCAATCGATGGATAAAGGGCGCGCCCAAGTGAGTCAGGCCCTCCCCCTGTTGAACAACGTCCGCAAAGCCAATGTCCAAACGCCGCTGCTCAGCCTCTTCATCTCGGCTAAGTTGGACGAGTTGCTCAACATCTACAGCGAGGCGCCCAAGAAGGAGAAAGAGGAGATCTTCAAGACGCTCCAGAACCTCTTCCCTACCTACACCAACAAACTGTCTAAGATTAAAGAGGAGTATAGAGAGTAGAAAAGCAGACCACCTCCATCCCCTGCTTAGGGGGAAGTATTTACGGCAAAAGGTTCGTCTGAATTATGATAATATATTGGTCCAACTTCCTAAATGACCAAATTGCAAATGGCTAATTGTAAATGGCTAAATTGTAAATGGCTAAATTGTAAATAATTTTATGCTTCAATCACTTACCATACAGAATTACGCGCTCATCGAGCAATTGGAGTTCCGTCCTACGCAAGGCCTGACGGTCATCACGGGCGAGACCGGTGCCGGCAAGAGTATCATCATGGGTGCATTGGGACTCATTCTTGGTCAACGTGCTGACGCAAAAGCCGTTCGCACAGGCGCCAGCAAATGCGTCATTGAAGCTACCTTCGACATCTCGGGCTACCATCTGGAGTCGCTCTTCGAGGAGAACGACCTCGAATATGATGCCACCAACACTATCATCCGCCGCGAGATAATGGCTACCGGCAAGAGCCGTGCCTTCATCAACGACGTTCCGGCGCAACTCACGGTGCTGAAGGAACTTGGCAACGCCCTCATCGACATCCATTCCCAACATCAGAACCTGCTCATCGGGCAAGACTCTTTCCAACAGAACGTGGTCGATACGTTGGCCCACAATGCCGACATCCTGGACGCTTACGTCAAGGAATATCGCGAAATGCTTCACCTGCGCCGCACGCTGAAGGAGTTTCAGGAGGCATGCAACAAGGGCGAACAGGAGGCCGACTACATGCGCTTCCAGTTCCAGCAACTGGACGAGGCGCAACTGCGCGACGGCGAACAGGAGGAGTTGGAGCAGGAACAGGAACTGTTGAGTCATGCCGAAGAGATTAAAGAGGGGCTCTCGCAGATGGCCGACCAACTGGATGGCGACAACCTCAGCATCGTGCAGACCCTCAAGAAGTTAAGCGACGATGCACGCACCCTATCTCGCGTCTATCCCAACATCGGCGAGATTGCCGAACGTCTGGAGACCGACTATATCGACATCAAGGACATTGCCTCCGACGTCTCGGCTCAGGCCGACGACATCAACTTCGATCCCGAGAGACTGGCTTACGTCGAGGAACGCCTCGGCACCCTTTATGCCTTGCTCAAAAAGCATGGCAAAGAGTCGCTTGCCGAACTCATCACGCTGCGCGACGAGTTGGACCAGAAGTTGCAGCACATCGACAACCGCGACGAGGAACTGGCAGAACTCCAACAGCAACTGGAACAACAGACCATCAAGGTGCAACAATGTGCCGACCGCCTCACCGACTCCCGTCGCAAGGCAGCCAAGGTGTTGGAAAAAGCGTTGGTCCAGAAAGTCGCCTATCTGGGCATGCCCAACGTACGTTTCGAAGTGCAGATTTCTCCCCTCTCCGACTTCGCGGCTTCGGGCAAGGACGACATCATCTTCCTCTTCTCGGCCAACAAGAACCAGCCGCTCAAACCTGCGGGCGAAGTGGCTTCAGGCGGTGAAATCTCTCGACTGATGCTCTCCATCAAGGCGCTCATCGCCGATGCCAAGACCCTGCCTACCATCATCTTCGACGAGATAGATACCGGCGTGTCGGGCGACATTGCCGACCGCATGGGCGAAGTCATGAAACAGATGTCGGCCCACTTGCAGGTCATCACCATCACCCACCTTCCGCAAGTGGCTGGCAAGGGCAACGCCCATTTCAAGGTCTTCAAGGAGGACAGCGCCAACGACACCACCACCCACATCAACCAGCTCACAGCCGACGAACGCATCCAGGAGATTGCCCGTATGTTGAGTGGCGCCCATATCACCGAGCAGGCCATTGCCAACGCCAAGACCCTACTCAGCGAATAAATTCAGGTTTCGCAAGTGCAAAAGAGCGTTAGTAACGTACCTATCGACCAACGCGAAGCAATAGCTTCCAACATCTCCCGATAACTTCCTTCAATCAAGAAAATATAAATCGCGCCCCGCCAAATGGCGGAGCGCGAATCTTTTATGTATCAAAGTAGATGTCCGGAAGAAATTCCGAACATCCACTTCCGTTCCGGTTACTTAACCAGCTGACCCTTCGCATTGAACTGCTGGCCATTGCGAACAATGACGAGCTTGCCATTGACGAAGAACTTACCATCCTTCTGAGCAGAGACAGCGGCAATGTTGTCGATACCACTGATCTCAGGATATTCGCCCTTCACGAGTTCAATCTTCTGGATAGTACCATCTGGGCTACCCCAACCGAGCTTGATGCTGTTGATGTGAACGAACTCATAGCCAGCGAAGCTGACAAAGGCAACACCGTTTTCACCAATAGTAACATTCACCTCAGTGAGTGCGCCACCGTTAGCGTCACCGCCGCCATTACCTACTTCCAGACGGTTCATCAGAACACGAACCTGCAAGCCTGGAGTACCAACAATGGCCAATGAGTCATAACCAGTTGCGTCAGCATACTGCAAGTAAACTACACTTGAGTTACCGTAAACCAAAGCACCCTTAGAGATCACAGAACCGATACCGCTACCGAAGCCAGGAGTCTCCTCTGTTGGCTGAGAAGTTGCAGTGCAACCATCCCATACCTTGAACATATCAGCGGTCAACTCGTAAACGCCATCGGCAATCTCGTTGCCACTAGCAACAGTTACAGTCCAGCGTGGGTCACCAACGGTCTCAGGAGCAACAGCACCCTCAGCCAAAGCAAGAGTAGCATTGAAGTTACCTGCAGCGGCATCAGCGAAGGTTACGACAGCAGCGATAGAGTTCTTGACAATATCCTCCTCGTAATATTCAGTCTCGCTAGTATAGATTTTAGCCTTACCAGCCTTCTCAAACTCGGCAGCACTCACATCAGCACCACCCCAGTTAAAGATATTGCCGTCAACATCCCATGAAGGAGTGCCATTTGCCTGACCCTTGTTCAAACCAACGATAACCTGATTCTGCTTACCGCAGTCAACGAAGATGTTGTTCTTGACAACGTAAACATTCTGTGCTGTACCATTCTGCTTCAAGTCGCACATGTTCTTGCCATTGGCGATATTGACGATGGTAGAGTTCTGGATGTCGAATACCTGCAACCATGAACCGTCAATGTTCTTAGGACGGCTACCATACTGTGCGAAGAAGCCAGAGTTGGCAGCAGCAGCGTAGATAGTTGAGTTGTTGACAACCAACTTGCCGGCATAGCCCTTACCATTGAAGTCAAATACGTTCTTACCAGCAGCTGGCATTTCAACAACAGAGTTCTCAACAGTCAGAGTCTCAACGAGGGTCTTCTGGTTGTCTCTTACAAGAGCAGCCTTCAGACCAAGAACCTTAACACCTGAAACGCTGACAGTCTTGATCAACTTGTGATCGGACTCTGTGCCATCGGCCTTGAGAGCGAATTCGGTAGTTCCATCGAGAGTAAGGAAGTTATCTGTTCTGCTCTCTGCCATAGTAATAGTAGAACCATTACCAACCAGAGCGAAGTCAACACCTGTAGTGATAGTGGTGTCCAAAGCATAGGTACCACCCTCAGCGAGGTTGATAGTGATGCTTGCGACATCCTTACCCTCGACAGCAGCAGCGAGTTCAGCAGCGATATCCTTACCAGACTCCAGATTCAAAGCGATGTCAACTGGCAAGCGGAGAACCTCGAACTTAGTAACGAAGAGGTTAGTACCAGCCGTGTTACGAGTAATCTTGATGGTCTTGCTACCAGCTGCCTCGGCAGGAACGACAACGTCCTTCGTGGTAACTGCGCCATTGAAAGTAACATCCTCGCCACTGTAAATATTAGCCTCGTCGCCATAAACTTCGCCGGCCAACGTTGCATTATTCTCGAATACGAACCAAGCGCTTGCAGTCTTCGAAGCATTCTTGTTGAGGAATGCAGACATACGGATGACGTCACCAGCCTGTACCGGCTCATCCAAGGTTACCGACATGTAACCTGCATTAGCCGAAGGAGTCTCGTCATTCATGTTACCCTTCTTACCATTCAAGCAGATGGTGTAGTAGCCAGCCTGCTGATAGTTCAAGCGGTTGCCGTCACCATTCTCGTAAGTGATCTTACCACCCTTCTCGCACATAACGCCCTTAGGAGACTCCCATGCGTATTGAGCATACTTGTCAAACTTGTAAGCATCGGCCTCCTTAGCAATAGCAACCTTGTCGTTCAAGGCAGTGACGGCAGCGTCCAACTCGTCCTGAGTCTTAGCCTCAGCAACAACAGCCTCAGCAGCCGTGATAGCAGCATTCAAGTATGCCTTTGCGTTCTCGCTGGTCAATGCCTCAACAGCCGTCTTGGCATCCGAGATTGCGGTCTCAAGAGCCGACTTGTCAAGTGGTGCAGCGAAGTAGGTCAAACGGAAGTTATCGAAGATAATCCACTGGCAAGTAGCAGTTTCGTTCTTGATACCTACCACCAAGTCACCCTCGCCATTGTAAGCGTAAGTGATCGTGTCGATGGTGTAACGATCTGCTGAGAACGATTCAGAAGCCATACTCATATTGGTCTCCGAACCCGTCTTGGCAGGAACTTCGGCAGTAACATCACCGATGAAGAATACAGGTACCGTCTCGACAGTATCCTGGCCTGAGCGATTCTGATCCTGACGGTAGAAGCCCTGAGCAGTCATCTTGTAAATACCCTTAGGAGCATTCTTCAATACCTGGCTGATGGTGAATGTAGAGTGATAAGACTCAGCACAGTTGTTCGTATTGTTACCACCACTGAGGTTCTTATTGCTGCAATCCTCACTGACAACCCAGTTCTCGGCATTACGGGCATCGTTGCGGTTGAAGTTAGCAGCCTTGATCAGGAAGGTAGCGTCAACGCCAACCTCCTGAGTTGCATTGGCCAAAGTAGCCAATTTAGCTGCCTCAACCTCCTCTACAGAGACAAAGAGCCACTGACGAGGAGTGTCGCTCTTGACCAAGTTGTCATTGGCATCAACACTGACGAACTGACTACCATTGGTGATATAATAACCCTCACCGGCCTTCTCCAGATTCCAGCTAAATGCAGGAGCATCCATATAGAGGTTATCGCCCAGGAAGTGGTCGTTATCACCGTTCTTGATGCGCGTATCAATAGTAACCTTACCATCAGCGATTGCGAAAGTCAAGTCCAGACCCTCCTCGTTGACGATAGCGCGCGTACCCCAGTCATGGCCGGCAGCCATGAACTTACCAGTCTCGGCATCCTTAACGTAAGCAATGCCCTCGAAGGTAACATAGTTGGCAGCACGGAAAGTCGTGGCAGCCTTCTTCAAGGCAGCAATGGCAGCCTCGAACTCAGTGAGGTTCAACTTGTTGCTTGCCAAAGCAGCCTCGGCATCAGCAATGGCAGTAGCAAACTCCTCGGTGCCATTCACACGGTCGGCAGTCTGGAGAGCCTTGGCCGATGCGATGGCAGCTTCCATGTCGGCCTTGTCGGCAGCATAGACAGCCTTGGCCGTAGTGAACCAGGTGAGCTGATAGATCTGCATGGTGTGCCAGTTGGTACCTGGTTTTTCCTTGCCCAAACCGAGCTTGATAGTACCGTCGGTCACCTCAACATCGAACTGGCTGAAGTTGTTCTCGGTGGTAGAAGTGGCAATATGAGCAGCAATGAACGCCTTCTGGTCGTTAGCAAAGACATAAGCCACGTCTTCGTCTCCATCCGTCATCGGTGAAGTCATGCCAGCACGACCAGCAGTAAAGAAGGCATTACCATAGAAGCCCACCTTGTAAGTACCATTGGTCAAACCGGTGATATCCTGATAGATGATGGTGCCAAGACGGTTGACAGCAGTACCTTCGGCAGTACCTTCTTCGTACGATTCAGCGAGGTTGGCAGTGCGGCCATCGTAAGTCGTAATGGCAGGAGCAAACTGCGTTGCGCAGACTCCAGCACCAGAGCCATCGAACTTCTTCCAACCGGTAGTGTTCACCTTAGCCGTCTGGTCGGCCTCCTGGTCGGCATTGTCGGTCTTGAACTGAGCAACGGCAGTAGCCAGCTCGGTCTCGTCACCACTTGCCTTGGCGGCAGCAATAGCGTCGATCAACTTACCGACAGCAACAGCCTCTTCGTCGGCAGCCAGAGTCTCAGCCTCCTTCATCAAGTCGCTCTTCACTGGAGCGGTATAACTGGCAAGTGCATTGCCGGCACCCATCTCGTAGGTATCGCCGTACTTAGACAACTTACCAGTAACGATGACGCTGGCACGCAGCTCGATATCGTCGATAGAGGCGAAGTCGGCACCCTCGAGGCCCTTACCATGGTAGAGCTCGAACTGCTGACCCGAGGTCTTGCCATCCTCCGAAATCCAGTAAGTGATGTACTTATCGGTCTCGTCGAACTTATCGACCTTCGAAACGATACCCTTAACGAATACGGTCTCGTCCAAAGCCTCGCCTGCATCAATCAGGGCAACGGCCTGGGCAACGGTGTAAGCAGTCTCGAGAGTGTTGGCAATGTGAACCTCAACTGGCTCCACAATAACTGCATTCTCGTCATCGACGTAAGTAACCTTGAGAGCTGCAATGCGGCGCTGACCAGAAGTACCACCAACCGTAAACTTGACATTGTTGGTATTGGCTTCACCCTCAGCAGGAGTCCAAACGCCATCAGCCAAAGTTCCCTTGTCGGCAGTCAACTCATTGGAACCATCACCGGTTCCGAAAGTAATCTCAATTTTTTGAATGGCTACCTTGCCACCTGAAATAGTGAACGTATTGCCTCCGTAAGCACGGACAGCGGCACCATTAGCATAATACTTTGGCGCATTGCTACCCGTTCCCTTACTGAAAATGGCATTGATCTTCGCATCCAATGCTTCCGTTCCCATTTCGGTCGTTTCCGTATAATGTTCCGAAGCGACCCAATTAGCCTCGGCAGGTGTCACCTCCGCTTCGGCCAGGCTAATCTTGTACTGTACGACATCGACCGATTCGGTCTTTGCCGACACGTTCATCGCACCGCACAATAAGAGCAGTGAGACAAACACTTTGGTAAAATTTCTCATAAGCATAAATTTAGGAAAAAAGTGTTTTGAAATTTATATGAATAAATTAATTGGTAATGCCCGATACGAATGTGTCTCCTACGTTCCTGTGCCAGAAAATGTCTCATGGTCGATGGTATTCTTTATAGGTAGATTTCATATCGCCACAAAGATACATCTTTTTTACATATTGTATTAAAAAAGGGTAAAAAAAATGCTTTTTCCGAGTATTTTTTCTCACTTGGTCTAAAATAACCCCGTTTTTGGCCGAAAATCCGTCCCAATCGGGTCAAACGGAGGGCAAAAAGTGCCAATCCGGCGCCCCGTTTTTGCTCCCCCCGCTGACGTAACGCTGTCCTCACGCTCAGCACTCCACGAGGAGAGCCTAAGGGGGCCTCAGCTCCCCTACAGGTCCCCTAATTTTAGGGGAGTTATAGGGAACCTGAACGCGAGCTGCACCCCACCTCATGCCCTGCTGAGTATAGGAAGAGCGGAAGGTAAGAAGAGTTTAAGAATTAGAGAATGGCCCTTTAGAGATTCTTCGCTGACAACCAGCGCTCTAAAGTATGTTGAGATTCTTCGCTGGCGCTCAGAATGACAAACCGTGCATGGAATGACAAGCGACGCAAGGAATGACAATAATTGGAAATTGACAATTGAGAATGGGGAAAAGGTAATTTGTAATCAGTAATTAGTAATTAAAATCATCAAGTTTCGCAATTTGAACACTTGCGAAACTTGATGATTTTTTTTAATACACATCGAACACCGAGCCGCCGACAAACTCGCGGAGGATACTGTCGGTCGGGATGTCGAGGTTGGAGATTGGCGAAAAGTAAGACAGAAAGTGCAGCAGGCGGTCGGCCTCCGGGCGAGCCGGTGAGTCGAACGGCACCTCCTGCAAGATGTGAACTGCCTTGGGTTGCAGGGCAGCCAACTCGTAGATTAAGGTGGTGTTGAAGAAGACGTCGGCGTTCTCCTGGAACGGGAAAATCCACTTCTCCTCACCCCGGCGCACCGATTGCCAACGGAGCAAGGTGCTCTCGCCCGACACGCCACGGGTGGTATAGTCGCGGCAGAGGCGACGGATGAGACGGTTCTCGCTGGTCGATATTCGGGTCTCGTCATCGATGCGCAGGGTGGTCAGCGCCGAGGCATAGATGAGGTGTTTCTTTTCGGGCGGAACCTCCTGGTGCAAGATAGGATTGAGTGCATGGATGCCCTCCATGATGACTACGTTCTCGGGGCGCAGCTGAATCATTCGGCCTTGGTATTCGCGCTTGCCGGTGCTGAAGTTGTAGGTAGGCATCGAGACCTCGTAGCCGGCAAAGAGGCCGCGCATGTCCTTGCCCAACTGCTCCAGATCGACCGCATAGAGCGATTCGAAGTCCTTCTCGCCATTCTCGTCGAGCGGCGTCTGGTCGCGGTTGACGAACCAGTTGTCCATCGAGAGGATGACCGGCATTTTACCCAGTTTGATGAGGTGCATGGAGAGACGGTTGATGGTCGAGGTCTTGCCGCTGGACGAGGGTCCAGCCAAGAGGACAATCTTCAAGTCGGGTTTGTTGACAAGCTGTTGGGCAATCTGGTAGAGGTCTTCGTTCTGGATGCGTTCTGCCTCGTCCATGATTTGACGGATTCGGCCAGAGCTGATGGCCAGATTCAAGTCGGTTACGTTGTTCAAACCGAGTGCAGCATTACGTTCGGCATTACGTTGAATAGTCGCTTCTAATTTCGTCATGGTAATTAGCAATTAAGTAAATTAAATATCAAATATAAATATAAATATTACATTTTACCCTAAAAAATAAAAAACTCAAGTTTCGCAAGTATGGCAACTTGCTCACTTTTGCGGAGTTAAAGGGAGTAATAAGGAGTTATCGCTTCGCTCAAGAAGTTAACGGACGTTACTACAGAAGGCCGAAAGTGTGTTGATTAGCTTCAACAATCGTCCGTTAACTCCATAGCCGCAGGCTATTAACTCCTGCTAACTACCCCAATTAACTACTCTATCGCAATTGCAAAATCACATAGGGCAATCAGATGTTGGTAGGGCAAAGATAAGTGTTTTTTTGCGGTCGATGCAAGAAAATGCCCATTTTTTTCGGTATTTTGTTTTGAAAAAGCCGATTTTGCCTGTATTTTATGCCAAAAAATTTGGTTAATTGAAAAAAATGGTGTACCTTTGCGCTCGCAAAAGTGGAAAGGATAATATTTCTTATTTATTATTTCTTATTTTGCTTTTGTCAAGGTTTTGCCCCATGGTGTAATGGTAGCACACCAGATTTTGGTTCTGTTTGACTGAGTTCGAGTCTCGGTGGGGCAACAAGAAAATAAGATGAGTGGCGCGTTCTTCGGGGCGCGCTTCTTTGTTATAAAAACCCTTGTGCCCATGCAAATGGAAACGAACTGTTTGAAGGTGGGCATTGATGTGGGGTCAACCACTACGAAAATAGTTGCCTTAGACGAGCGTGAAACCGTAATTTACACCCGATATGTCCGACATTTGGCACGCGCTAAGGAATCTGTCATCGAGTCACTGACCGAACTACAGAAACTGTTGCAAACACGACCACCCTTCAGTGCATCCACACAACCTTACGGCATTTCTTTGCGTATCACCGGCAGTATTGGAATGGGTATTGCCGAACGCGTTGGACTCCCTTTCATCCAAGAGGTGGTCGCCGCCTCCAAGTGCATTCAGCACGACCATCCGGAAGTGCAGTCGATGATTGACATCGGCGGCGAGGATGCCAAGGTGGTTTTCTTCCGCCAAGGCGTGGCACAAGACCTCCGCATGAACGGCAACTGCGCCGGCGGCACGGGTGCCTTCATCGACCAGATGGCCATCATACTGGGCGTCAACGTGAACGAACTCAATGACTTAGCCTTGCAGAGCACACAGGTCTATCCGATTGCGTCGCGTTGTGGCGTCTTCAGCAAGACCGACATACAGAACCTTATTGCCAAAAACATCCCCAAGACTGATATTGCAGCATCCATCTTCCGGGCCGTGGCGGTGCAGACCGTGATGACCCTGGCGCATGGTTGCGACCTGCGGCGACCTGTCCTCTTCTGTGGCGGGCCGCTCAACTTCATTCCTGCCCTCCGCAAGGCGTTCATCGACTACATGAACCTCCAAGAGGGGGAGGTCGTCCTGCCCGAAAGGGGCACCCTGTTGCCTGCCGAGGGTGCTGCCCTGAGTCGGGTGGAGGACGAGACGTTCCTCCCTATCGACGAACTTATCCGCAAGATACAAGCCGCTTTCTGTCAGGAGAATACGCACTCAGCCGGAGCCCTGGAACCCATCTTCAAGGACGGACTCGACTACACCCATTGGTTCGAACGCATCCTGCGCAACCGCATTGAGGTAGCCACTTTGGCAGAGAGTGCCGAGGATGGCATCGTCCCTGCCTATTTAGGCATCGACAGCGGTTCGACCACCACCAAGATTGTAGTGCTCAACCGCGAGGGCAAGATGCTCTTCGACTACTACCACACCAGCGACGGCAATCCCATCGGCACCGTCGAGAAAGGACTACAGGAACTGCGCCGGCAACTGGAGGCCGAGGGCCTGACCCTCAACATCTTAGGCAGTTGTTCGACGGGCTATGGCGAAGACCTGATGAAGGCTGCTTTCCAGTTGGACCACGGTATCATCGAGACCATCGCACACTTCCTGGCAGCACAGCATATCGACCCCGAAGTATCGTTCATCCTCGACATTGGCGGTCAGGACATGAAAGCCGTCTTTGTGCAGGACGGCATCATCAACCGCATGGAAATCAACGAGGCCTGTTCCTCGGGGTGCGGTTCCTTCCTTTCGACCTTTGCCACTTCGCTGGGTTACAACATTGCCGACTTTGCCAACGAGGCACGCAAGAGCCAGTCACCCTGCGACTTAGGCACTCGTTGCACCGTCTTCATGAACTCGAAGGTCAAGCAGGTGTTGCGCGAGGGTGCCAGTGTCGCCGACCTCTCGGCAGGCCTGGCCTATTCGGTGGTGAGGAACTGCCTCTACAAGGTACTCAAACTAAAGTCGGTCAACGACTTAGGCAAGCACATCGTGGTGCAAGGTGGCACCATGCGCAACGACGCGGTGGTGCGCGCCTTGGAGATTCTCACGGGTGCCGAGGTGTCCCGTTGCGACAAACCCGAACTGATGGGCGCCTACGGGTGTGCGCTGTATGCGAAACAAAAATACCCCCTCCCGACCATCCCCTCGGCTAAAGCCTCGTCTTCTCGCGGAGAGTTATCAACTCTCCCTAATTGCTGCGAGGACCCGAGGGAGGGGGCTGGTAAAGCCCTTGACGAGTTGTTGGGCAAAGCGGAATTTACGACCAAGAACGTCTATTGCCACGGCTGCGACAATCAATGTCTGGTCACCACCTACAAGTTCGGCAACGGCAAGACCTACTTCTCGGGCAACCGTTGCGAGAAGGTCTTCGTCAATGGTGCGGCAGCCAAATATCGTGGCCTCAATGCCTACCAGATGAAGTTGAGCGCCCTCTTCGACCGCGCCAAGGAGTCGGAAAAATCAATCGAAGTTGTTAAGAATCAAGACCGTCGCATCGGTATGTTGCGCGCCTTGAACCAATATGAGGAGTTCCCCTTCTGGCACACTTTCTTCACGCAATGCGGATGGGAAGTGGTCTTGAGCGATGCCTCCAACTACAGCAAGTACGAACAGAAAGCCGGCATGGTGATGTCGGACAATATCTGCTTCCCTGCCAAACTGATGCACAGCCACGTGCAGAACTTGGTCGATAAGGGGGTGCAACGTATCTTCCTGCCTTTCGTCATTCACGAGCAGGTGGCCGATGGTCAGAACAGTTACAACTGCCCCGTCGTAACTGGCTACAGTGAGGTGATACGTAGCGTGCAGGGCGGACAGATTGACATGATCAGTCCCGCCATCAGTTTCCGCGACAAGGACCTCCTGCTCCGCCAATGCACGGACATGATGTTGCAGTTGGGCATCAAAGAACGTTCGCGCGTGCGTTCGGCTTTTGCCAAAGCCTGTTACGAACAGACCCTCTTCGAGCGCTCCCTTTGTCACTATTCGGAGGACATCTTGCTCGAAGCACGCAACCATCACCGCATGGTCATCTTGCTGGCGGGTCGTCCTTATCACAGTGACCCCCTCATCCAACATCAGGTAGCCGACATGATAGCCGGCATGGGCGTAGATGTTATCACCGACGACATTGTCCGTGAGAAGGATATCCCACTCTCCGACGTCCACTTCGTTCCCCAATGGGCCTATCCAAACCGCATCCTGAAAGCCGCCAAATGGTGCACCATGCAAGGTGACGACGTGCACATGGTGCAGTTCACTTCGTTTGGTTGTGGTCCAGATGCCTTCTTGGTCGATGAGGTGCGCGACCTCCTGATGCGCCATCATAAGTCGCTCACCCTCTTGAAGTTGGACGACATCAACAACGTCGGCTCCATGAAGTTGCGCATCCGCAGTCTCATCGAGTCGCTCAAGTTGGCACAGAGCCGCAAGGAGGGTCAGGCACCGCAACGTCCTGTCGAGTTTGCCACCACCCCCACCTTCGACGAAGCGTGTCGAGGACGCAAGATCCTGGTACCATTCTTCACGCAGTTCGTCTCGCCCTTTATCCCCGTGATTTTCAAGCTGGCAGGCTACGACTGCGAGAGTCTGCCGCTGTCCGACAGCCTCTCGGGCGACATGGGTCTGCGCTACGCCAACAACGAAGTCTGCTACCCAGCCACCCTCATTGTCGGCGACTTTGTCAAGGCATTCCGCACCGGCAAGTACGACCCCGAACAGACGGCGGTTGCCATCACCCAGACGGGCGGACAGTGCCGTGCCTCGAACTATATCACGTTGATTAAGAAAGCGTTGGTCGATGCCGGCTTCCCTCAGGTACCTGTCATCAGTGTGGCTTTCGAGGACCTGGGCAACTATCAACCGGGCTTCTCCATTCCTGTCCGCAAGATATTGCCGATGTTCTTCTACGGCATCATGTATGGCGATGTCCTGGCCAAGTTCTATTACCCCGCCGCCGTGCGCGAACGCGAACCCGGGCAGGCTAAGGCGTTGCGCGACAAGTACTTACAACTGGGTGTCGAGGCGGCCCTGCGCAAAGACCGCAAGGCGTTGCTCCGTCTGTTGGGCGAAGCCGCTGCCGAGTTCAATGCCATCTGTGTCGAAAAGGAGACCCGCAAGGTCGGTGTGGTCGGCGAGATTTTCCTCAAATTCCACCCCTATGCCCACAAGCACGTGGTGGATTGGCTCATCGAACGTGGCATCGAGGTGCAGCCACCCATCCTCATCGACTTCTTCATGCAGTCGTTCGTCAACCGCCGCGTCAACCTGGACACACATATCACGCGCAGCAAAGTGCCCGACTTCATCTTTGCCGCCCTCTACAAGGTCATCCGCAAGCAATATGCCAAATTCAACCGCATCGGCGCGCAGTTCCGTTACTACCAACCGCTGCACGACATCTTCGACGAGGCCCGTTCTGGACAAGACATCCTCACCCTCAATGCCCAGTTCGGCGAGGGATGGTTGCTCCCTGCCGAGGTGGCCGAATTTGCCAAGCACGGCGTCAATCACGTCATCTCGCTCCAACCGTTCGGTTGCATCGCCAACCACATCATCGCCCGAGGTGTGGAACGCCGCATCAAGGAATTTTATCCCGACATGAATCTGCTCAGCATCGACTTCGATGCCGGCGTGAGTGAGGTGAACATCACCAACCGCCTGTTGCTCTTCATCGACAATTTGAAATAATATTTCCCTCCGTGGAAAATAAACAAGTGAGATATTTGTACTACATGTGCTAAAAAGTGCGTTCTTGTACAAATATCTCACATTTTTATTGCCAAATTTCAACAACTTATTAAAATAATGAGTAAATTCGCGTCGTTTTGTCAAAAAGGCAAGCATAAAGTATTTCAATATAAACATATTAATATATCATTTAGGCAAAATGCATTTATTTTTACGCACTTTGGGGCTAAGTTTGTTTTTAGGGCTTTGTCCTGCCGTTTCCGCCTTTGGAGAAACGATAAAATATTGGGGCATAATTTATGAGACTATGGGCCCGGATGCAACTGTCGTCTCGAGCGAGGATAAGGACATTGAATATGCCCTTATTTCTGACAAGGTTTTTGATGCAGATGGTAACGAGCACACTGTTACGGCCATTTCTGCGAATGCTTTTAAGGATTGTAAAAAGTTGGAAAGTTTCGACTTGAGTCCATCTGTGAGAACGATTTCTTCCAGCGCATTTGCTGGCTGCACCAGTCTGAAAGAAGTCATCATTCCGAGAACTGTGACCACCATTAATGACAGGGCATTTTATGGTTGTACTGGGTTGAAATGTTTTAAAATTTACTCCGGCATTACTTTTTGGCCCTATCAGGCTTTCGCGGGATGTAGCAGCTTGGAGAAAGTGATTTTCATGGGACAAAATATACCAGGATTGCAGCTTCAAGATTGCTTCGATAAAGATACTCGTGATAAAGCAACGCTTTATGTGCCATTAGGTTGCAAATCTGCTTTTGAAAGCAAGGAGTTCTGGAAATTCAAAAATATCATCGAGATTGGCAACATCGTGGACGGAGAACGCTACACGCAGGACTTCGAGGTGGAGACAAAGGTGAAGTACACCCGCAATTTCAAGAATACCAACTGGCAGGCTCTCTATGTGCCATTCTCCATTCCAGTGGATACATTGGCAGCCCATGGTCTGAAGGTCGCCGAATTGGACAGAGGCCAAGGTGCTATGGGCATTGACTATAACCTGAAGTTCACTCTGCTTGAATCAGGAGACAATACTATTGGAAACTATCCTTACTTGATTAAGGCCGACGAGGTAGGCGAGGTGTCGTTCGTCTTGAAAGAGAGAATGCTTCGCGTGGCAGAATCGTTTTGCAGCCTGATGCTTTCGACCGGCGCTCAGGACCTCACTTTCATGGGCACTTACGAAGGCGTGACAGGCGAAGAGATGTTCAACAACTCGTATTATGCCATGTCAGGAGGCGGACTGATGCGTGCAGCCGACAACACTGTGTCGCTTAAGCCGCAGCGTTGGTACGTGAAGCTTAAGCACACGGGGGGTGTACCCGTCGTAAATGATGCATCGGTCTTCCGCATCACGGTCAATGATATGGACGAAGAGGAAACCACTACGGGCATTGAAGACTGCCCCGCTGCACCTTCGGTCTCTTCTGCTTACTACGACATGTCGGGCCGTCGCACCTCTGCTCCTGCTCAGTCAGGTCTTTTCGTTCATCAAGGTAAAATCGAATTAATCCGCAAGTAACTATATGAAACAGAAATATATTCAGCCAGCCATGCTCGTCGTCGAGGTGGATGCGAGTGAAGTGATGGTCAACTCTAAGGAAGTCAACGTCCAGATGCTCGGTACAACCTACGAGTTTGATGCTCCACGCACCCGCCTCTGGGGCAACGACGAGGATTGATTCCCGTTTCCATACACAAAAGAACTCTCACTGCGTCCCAGTGAGAGTTTTTTTTGTACCCGAACTCCTACCCTCGCCTGCTCTCACGCAGCGCAAGCACCCCACCCAACTTTGCCCCTCCGCACTGTCTGACTGCCGTTGGGCTCGCTCCGATTACCTTCCTTCCGCAACGCCTTCTTTGAAAAGAAGGAAAAAGAACCAAAAAAGAAAGCAAAAAGAACGGAAAAAGAACGCAACTACGGTACGACGTCGGCTCGTCCAAGGCAAGAATGCTTAACGGGTATTTCTGTAGAACACGAAAGTTTCGAAACAAACGAAAATCGTCATTGCTCTGTCTCTGATCAAAGAGTTTCTTTTTAGCTTTTTTCGTGTTCTAAAAAAATCTCGCAGAGTGTATGAGAGTGGATTGGAGTTCCGATATAATCCTCATTTCCTCTCTTTTCAACTCTGCGAGAGGTTATTAATACTCCGTCAATTGAACTTAATTAAAATTCAATTTGGGGTGTCATGAGAGCCATGCAACTCAATGGAAAACTTAATCGAACTCAATTACACTCACTACCACAGTGAGAGGTTAAAAAGGTAAATAGTTTTTCGTCCCTTTCGAACCTTTCGTGTTCTCTAAAAAATATCTCCCAGAGTGTATAAGAGTGTATTGGAGTTTTCTAATATTCGTTATGAAATTCGTTAAATATTTCTTACCGTGTGATGGATGGAATGGACAAGGCAATTAGTCTCAATTAGTTAAATTCGGTGATTTCTCTTTACTCTCAAAGAGTTCTGATATAATCCTCATTTCCACTCTTTTACACTCTGCGAGAGGTTATAGAGTTAACAGGAGTGCATTGAATTTCAGCATTTTTCGTGTTCTCAAAAAATATATCTCCCAGAGTGTAAGAGAGTGTAAGGGAGTTTCCAAATTCGTTTTGAAATATACCTTGCCGAATGATGAATGTAACGGACAGGCAATTAGTCTCAATTAGTTAAATTCGGTGATTTCTCTTTACTCTCTCCAACGAACGTGGCCCACACCTGTTGGGAGGCGGCGCGGAAGTCGAAATTGACATAGCAATAGGATTCAGACTCGATGCCGAAGGAGGCACCGCAGTGCCAGGTCTGGTGTTTCTTGAGGAAAGCCTTCACCGCCTTCTCCAACGTCGGAGCTTTCTGCTCGGCCTTGACCTCCAGTTGACTGATCCGGCCATCGCGACCCACCATGAAACGAGTCTTGACGAGGCCCTCCTCGCCATTCTTCAATGCCTTGGCGGGGTAAGGCAGTTCGTTGGCAATCAGTTCTTGGAACGCCTCTTCGCCCTCCGGCCAATAGGGTTGGTAACTGAATGGCAGACAGAACAATATCGTGGGGCGCAAGGCATCCATCTCGCCCGTACGGAGTTGTTGGCGCAGACTCTCCAGGTCGCCGAAGCCGTGGACCGACTCCGTCTCGCCCTTCTCGACCGAATAGAGCACCGTGATTTCGGCCATCATATCGACCGGTTTGCCGTCGCGCTGCGCCGGAATCCAACGTCCCATGTTACGGATGGCCATGTTGACGCGCACGCGGAACATCTCACTCGGTTCGCGGGCAATCTCCAACACCTTGGCTTTGCCGTTGGCATCAATCAAGAAACGCGCCTCGACCTTAGCGCCCAGCCGTTTCAGGAACGCCTCCTCGGGATAGTTGACATACTTGTAAATCAACTTATAGAGAGCATCAACGCCCGCCGCATAACGCGGATAACTATCGACCTGCTGGTTGGTGCTGTCCAAGAGGAATACGGCAGGCGCATCGTGGTCCAGGACGTTGTGGCGGTCGCGCGTATGGAACTCAAACCTCTGAGCCGCAACACTCTGGGCCAACGACCACAGCAGCACGACGACCCATAAACGACACGTAGCCACACCCCAACGGGATGCAGCTACGCCGATATGTAAGAGAGGAAAATTCATGGTAAATATGTTAAGAATTGAAATTTGAAAATTGAAAATTGAAAAAGGATATCAATTATCAATTGTCAATTATCAATTAAGCGAAGTCCGTCGGACGAGCTTCATTTCTTCTTTTTCTTCGAGAGGTCAGGATAATATTCATCGACCGACTGAATAGCATCGGCATTACCGGCACGCATGATGTCTTCGACCAAGCTGTTCATATAGAGCTCCAGGTTGGTGTACCAACCGCGCGGATCGAGCGACTTCTCCTTGCCGTCCTCTGCATTCTTGCGGTTTAGGCCATGCTTCTTCTCCCAATCGTCGGGGATGCCGTCACCGTCGGTATCGAAGTGCGAAGAGCGCTTGACCTCAGGCAGTTTGGGGAACGAAGGTCGGGTCCGGGAGGGAGCGGCATCGAGGGCATTGATGGAATCGACAATACCGGGAGTCATCGACTTGCCGCCCGTATAAGTCACTGTACCTGTGCGGGCCTCACGCATGTATCGGGCATCGACCGAGTCGCGCCACAACGAGGCACCGGCATATTGAAGCACCTTATTGAAAGCCTCTTCGGCCGTATGGGTCGTGACGGTGCCACTCTCGATGGGTTGGTCCAAGCGGACCGAGACACAATCCCAACCATGAGCATCCTTGACGTAGGTGACATCCTTGCCGTAGTAGTGCAGCGTGTCGATGATATATCGCTCGTTGTTGACCAATGCCAGGCCGCCCTCATAGATGACACCCTTCCAGTCGTAGTTGACCGGGTTCTTGGCCTTGGTCACATAGTTGCCATCGATGTAATAGCGTGAGGCATAGCCCACGTAAGTAGAATCCTTGCCGCCCGTGGTACGGTTAGCCACCGTAACAGAGGTCACACACGCCTTGTTGTAGGTAGCAGGACCCGCCTTGTAGTAGTTGTTGACGATATTGATATAACCGCCGCCGGGGCCGCCGTAGCAACCACCCTTGCCCCAGTTGTACATCACGCAGTTACGGAAATCGACGCGCTCGGCCTGAAGGCAGTTCTCGTATTGGCACGAGAGGTTGCCCTTGTAGTTGTAACGCGCACCGTTGAAGCGAGGCGAACGGTTCTGCATGTTACTCAGGAAGTTGTGATGGAAAGAGGCATGTTTGCCGCCCCAGATGCCGCCATAACTATGCTGGCCCTTGGAGTGACCGGGATTGGCCAATGCCTCACCCAGGGTGCACCACTGCATGGTGAAGTCGCGGTTGTCGTAGTAGGAAGCAATCTCGTCGATGCTCCAGGAGAAAGAACAGTGGTCCAGGATGACACTGCTGAGCTGGCGACCCCAGGTGGCATCGGCACCGTCGTTGACATCGCGCAACTGAGAACGGCGGAAGCGGATGAAACGGATGATATTGTTGTTGCCCAACACACGGACGGTATAGTAGCGGACGGTGATACCCTCGCCGGGAGCGGTCTGCCCCGCAATGGTGAGACTGTCGCCCTCGATGAGCAGGTTCGACTTGAGATCGATGTAACCACTCACGTCGAAGACAATCGTTCGGTTGCTGACCGAAACGGCGTCGCGTAAGGAACCGGGACCGGAGTCATTGAGATTGGTAACGTGATAGACAGAGCCATTGCGGCCACCCGTAGTAGTATATCGGGCATAACCTTCAGCTCCAGGAAAGGCGGGTACTTGTTCTTTGGCATTGTCTGCCAACGCATACAGTGGAGTCAAGCAGAACGTCGCCCAAACAAGAGCAGACTTCATAAAGAGACACGGCATAGAATGTAGTAATAAAATAAACAGTTTAGTTGTATTATCGGGTACAAAGATATGTTATTTTAAGTTTCCATGTTCCAATTATGAAAAAAAACTCCACTTTCGAGCCAAAATAAAACGCTTTTCTCACTAAAATGAAACATTTTACACATTAATTATTGTCTATAATGTAAATTATTCTTAAATTTGCGCTGTCAAATAATCCATACTTTTATACGAAACGTTGATTTCTCTCATTGACAAAGACAACCAATTTTTATTTATGGAAATTAAAAGAATCTTTTTGAAAAATGCCCGAAGGTTGATTGCAGCCGCATGTGTCATGTTGCTCAGTGTCACTATGGCCTGGGCTCAGAAAACTGTCACCGGCACCGTGGTCGATGCCACAGGCGAACCCATCATCGGCGCCAATGTCCTGGTTAAGGGCACTTCGCAAGGCGTCACCACCAACATTGACGGAAACTTCTCGCTCTCGGCCGTCCCCGAGAGTGCCGTACTGCACATCACCTTCATCGGTTATGCAGCTCAGGACATCGCCGTCAAGGGACAGACCAATATCCAAGTCACACTCACCGAAGAGCAGGACCTCCTGGACGAAGTTGTCGTCATCGGTTACGGTGTCCAGAAGAAACGTGACCTCACCGGCGCCATCACATCGATCAAGCCGGAAGATATCACCGCTGCGCCACTCCCCAACCCCGTCGAGTCGTTGCAAGGCAAGGTGGCTGGTCTCGACATCACCCGTTCTTCGGGTCAGGCCGGTGCCAGCAGCAGCATGAAACTGCGTGGTACACGTTCGATGGTTGCTGCCGAGAGTGGCAACGACGAACCGTTGGTACTCATCGACGGTCTGCCTGGCAGCCTTACCACCCTCAATGCCAACGACATCGAGAGCATTGAGGTACTGAAAGATGCCTCCTCGACCGCCGTGTATGGTGCTTCGGGCGCCAATGGTGTCATCATTGTCACCACCAAGAGTGCCAAGGCAGGCAAGACCATCGTCAACTTCAACTCCTATGTCGGCATCAACGGCTGGTCCAAGACCCCCAAGATGTACAGCGGCAAGGAATACTTTGACCTCAAGAAGAAACTCCAGCAGCAGGAAGGCACCTACACCGCCGACGAGGATGTCTTCAACTCGGCAGTCTATAATGCTTACCAACAAGGACAAAGCATCGACTGGGCCGACGAATTGCTCAAGACGGGCATCACCCAGAACTATTCTCTCTCCATCAGTGGCGGCAACGACACCACCAAGGGCTACCTCTCGCTCAACTACACAGGCGAAGAGGGTCAGTACGAGAACGACAACTACAAGGTCTATTCCACCAACATCAAGGTGGATCACCAAGTGAAGAAGTGGATGTCGGCCGGTGTCAACGTACAAGGCAGTTTTGCATTCAAGAACGCGGCCTATGCCAAGTTGGAGAATGCCCTCATTCAGAACCCAATGGGTAGCGCCTACGACGAAGACGGCAACGTCAACATCTTCCCGATTGCGGGAGATGACCAGTTCGTCAGTCTGTTGGTCAACAACCACGACAATTACCGCAACCAGAATCAGAACCTCCGTCTCTACATCAACCCCTACATGCGATTCACCATTATCAAGGGACTCACCTTCGAGACCCGTGCCAACGTCTCGTTGGGCTATAGCAAGACGAATCGCTTCGAGGGTCTGGGTTCCTACAAGTATTACTCAACCCATCCTGAATATACAGGCACGGAGACTTGCAAAGAAGTGTATGGATCGGTCAACAACAGCAACTCCTACAGCTACAAGTGGGAGAACATCCTGACCTATAACTTCCAGATTGCCAAGGACCACGACTTCACCTTCACCGGTGTCACCACCTGGTCACACAGCCGCAACGAGAGCTCCTATTCCTATGCCGACAACCTGACCTCCAACACCTATTTGTGGCACAATCTCAGTTCCGGCACCAATCACAAGGTCGAGTCGAAGTACACCATGCAGAAGACCTTGGGATACATCTATCGTCTGAACTACTCTTACAAAGGTCGCTACTTGGCATCGGCCTCCATGCGTCATGATGGTTCTTCGGTTTTGGCCAAAGACCACAAGTGGGATTCCTTCCCCGCCTACTCGTTGGGTTGGCGCATCAGCGACGAGTCGTTCATGGAAGCTACCGACAACTGGCTCGACAACCTGAAAATCCGTCTGGGTCAAGGCGTTACAGGCACATCGAGCATCGCTCCTTACCAGACACAGAACCAATTGGAGCAGTCGTATGCCATCTTGGGCGGCGAGTACCTGATCGATTACAAATACCCCCAGAAGATTGTCGATCCTTTCCTGAGTTGGGAGAAGTCCTACAACACCAACCTCGGTATCGACATGTCGGTACTGGGTGGTCGCGCCGAGGCCAACATCGACCTCTATCACACCACAACCAAGGATATCATCTGGAGAAAGACTGTGCCAAGTATCTATGGCCAGTACAACTCCTCGACACCTTACACCTCCACGACAAACATCTGTGAATCAGAGAACAAGGGTATCGAGCTTTCTCTCACAGGTCGTCCCTTCATTGCCAACAAGGCAGGCGACTTCGCTTGGACCGTCAATGCCACCTTCACCTATGCCGAAGAGTCTCTCACCAAGTTCACTTCCGAGGACCAGGAACAGGAAATCATAGGCAAGACCATCTTGAAGAAGGGTGAACCTATCAATTCCTTCTATGGATATAAACTGGACGGCACTTGGACCACTGCCGAGGCAGCCGATGCCGAAGTCTTTGGTGCCAAACCTGGTGACCTCAAGATTGTCTGCAAGGGCGTAGAGAAAGTCAGCGACGGACACTTCCGCGAGAAGAAAGTCGATGCCGACGGCAACAGCTACTATGTTGAATATGACGCCACTAACAAGTGCGCCGCCACCACCTATCAGCAGGTTCTCGGTCATGCACAGCCCGATTGGACGATGGGTCTCAAGAACGCCTTCAACTACAAGGGCTTCGACCTCTCCATCTATTGCTACTGGCGTTTCGGTCAGACCATCGACTACAGCATGTTAGGTCGCTATTCTACGGGCGTTTCCAACAACTTCCCGAAGTATTTCGACTATGCGACTCCCGAGACACTGGATCGCAGTCACACCTATCCGCTCATGACAGAAAAGAAGTCGTTCAACCAGATGGATGGCAACTATGGCATCACCTTTGTCGATGGCTCCTTCTTCAAGGTAAAGAACATCTCTTTGGGCTACACCCTGCCCAAAAAGGTGCTCAAAACCATCTTCATGGAGAATGTCCGTGTCTATGGCACCATCACCAACCCATTTGTTGTGGCACACAGCGACTTGATTCAGGACTATGATCCCGAAATGGCAGGCAGTCTCGACTATCCGCTGACCAAGCAACTCGTCTTTGGTGTCAATGTACAATTCTAAGACAACCTATTATATTTATTCTGGTAGTTAACTGGAGTTAATATAGGAGTTAACTGGAGTTAACGGACAAATGATAAAGTTATCATCAGATTGTATCGTCTGTTAACTCCACAGACAAAGTCTGTTATCTACCGTTAACTCCCATAACTCCCGACAGAACAAAATCGAAACAATATGAACAACAAATCTCGATATATTGCCTTCGCCGCCATCGGCGCACTCACCTTCAGCGGGTGCGACTTGGACGAATACAACCCCTCGGCAGGCTCCACCACGTTGACCAACTACACTACGTGGGCTGGTCTGCAAACCCATTGTTACAGCACGCTGTATCATGAACTCTATTCCAAGTGCGACTTCCTCTTCCTCTCCGAGGGTGGCACCGACCTCTGGCTCAATCCTTCGGCTACGGAATATGCCAGCGAAGTCTTTTACTATGACGGACTGAGCGTAGCCCGACAGGAACCCGATAAGGTCTGGAAACAGGCATACACCATCATTGCTACCTGCAACTCCGTCATCCAGAACGCCGACCAGGTGGAGGGTGGCAAGGCCGAGGACATTGCCGTTCTCAAGGCCGAGGCACAATGTATCCGCGCCTTCATGCACCTCACCTTAGTCACCTATTTCGGTCCCGTCACTATCTGCAACACCGTTGTCGGCGAAGTGACCGACACCCCTGTCCGCGACAGCCAAGAGAAAGTCTATCAGTCCATTATCTCCGACCTCAAAGAGGCTGCCGAGCATCTGGAGGTACAGCCTTTCGGTGGCAACTATGCCCGCGTCTGCAAGAAGACGGCTCTGGGTCTCCTGGCTCGCGCCTATGCACAGGGTGCCGGCGAGGGATTGAAGGAGAACGGCATCAGCTACTGGCAGCGCGCCAAAGAGGTTTCCGAAGACCTCATCGCCAACGCCAATGCCTACGGCTTCCAGCTCTACAACGACGTGGACGATGTCTGGGCACAGGCCAACAACCGTGGCTCGGTCAACAAGGAGTATCTCTTTGTCACCTCGGGTCTGGATGGCACGGATGAGAATGCCAACAACATCGTCTTCCCGAATGCCACCAACCTGCTCTATGCCTACACCCGCCCCAACCCAGGCGTACTTCAGGACATCTACAAGACTTCGTCCTACACCAGCAACTACCTCCTTGGCACACACAACCAATCGGGTGTCATGGCACCGACACGTCATGCCATCGAGGTCTTCGGCGACTGGGACAAACGTTACGAGAACACGTTCCTGACCGCCTTCGGCGAGTTCACCGTCGATGGTTTGAGCAGTCAGACCTACGCTCGCAAGAGCATCACCGTCACGGCCTCCATGGCCAAGAAATATGGGTTCGGCGAAGAGGTTCTGGTTGCCACCGTCAGCCAAGACGACTGGGACAACGACGAGGACTATTACAACTCGCTCTATCCCTCTACGCAATACAATATCCAGTTTGAGCAGAACGGTCCTGTGGGCGAATATAAGATTTACAACAATCCTGCCATCGGCAAGAAAATCACGCCTTACGTCAACTTGAAGCGCACGGCTGCCACCCTCGGCACGCAGACCGAGGCCACTGGTATATGGTCCAAGGACGGTGTGCTTGGCACCGTGGCTCCAAAGAACGCCCTGGTAGTCCCTATGCCGTTGGAGACCGACGATCACCGTTTCGCCATCTACCTCTCCAAGAAGACTTTAACGGCAGATGAGAAGTTAGCCTATGCGCCAACCGCTGTCATCAACATTGCCGACCTCTTCGGTGCAGGGTCTGAATACGAAACCGACTACCGCACAGAAAATTACAAGTTCGCGACATCCAGCACCACCGCCCAAAAGATCTTCCCGATGCTCATCAAGTACAACAGTCTCTACTATGGAGCCATGCGCGAGTCGGGTTACGAATTCCGCAACGGTGATATCGCTATCATGCGTGCCGCCGAGCTCTACCTCATCGCTGCCGAAGCAGAAGTGATGACGGGCAACGCCTCTGCTGCCATTCCTTACATCGAGGCACTGCACAATCGTGCTGTCCGTCCTGGATTCACGGCTCCTGCCGTCGCTGCTCCAACCGAGCAGGATATCTTGGATGAATATGCTCGCGAGATGACAGGCGAACACATGCGTTGGCCAGTCTTGAAACGTCACCGTGGCATCAATGGTGGCAACAACTTGATGAAGTCAGCTCTGGAGGCTTACAACAAGAAAGCCGCTGCCTCCTTCCGTGAGGACATTCATTACTTCCGTCCTATTCCTCAGAAGTTCCTTGACCAGATCAAGAACAAGGACGAGTACGGCGACAACGGCTACGGCTACGTTGCCAGCAAGGGATTCTAAGACCTTTCCGATTTACACACAAGAGGAAGTTAGTTCACAACAACTAACTTCCTCTTTTTCATGCAGAAAACAGACGTGGGCTTGGTTGAATATCACCGAATTAAAACGAATTAAGCTCATCCTCTATCGCATATAGAATAATAACAAAGTCGTATCACCGAATTAAAACAAATCAAACTGCGTACAAAATAATAACCTCGAAAGACACAAGAAACACGAAAGAACTCCTTACTATCCAGTTGACACCAATAAACCCCGAAGGGGTAGCAGACCACAAGCAGGGGTATAACCCCTGCGCTGAGAAGTGAGAGTATCCAAAACCCCGAAGGGGTAGCAGAGCAGGAGAGTGGATACACATTGCTGGAGGATTCTGCCGCCCATTCTGGGCTTTCGTACTATGTGTCCCGTAGCAGGGGTCGCGCTTCGCTTACCACCTGCCTGTATTCTTGCCAGCCCTTCAGGCTTCTTTTTTCTTTTCAATCGAACAGCCCCAAAAACAATTTATAGAAGTTCCCACAAGAAACACGAAAGAACTCCTTACTATCCAGTTGACCCCAATAAACCCCGAAGGGGTAGCAGACCACAGGCAGGGGTATAACCCCTGCGCTGAGAAGTGAGAGTATCCAAAACCCCGAAGGGGTGGCAGACCACAGGCAGGGGTACAACCCCTGCGCTGAGAAGTGAGAGTATCCAAAGCCCCGAAGGGGTGGCAGAGCAGGAGAGTGAATACACATTGCTGGAGGATTCTGCCGCCCATTCTCTTTCGTACTATGTATCCCGTAGCAGGGGTCGCGCTTCGCTTACCACCTGCCTGTATTCTTGCCAGCCCTTCAGGCTTCTTTTTTCTTTTCAATCGAACAGCACAAAAAAACTCTTTTACACTCACTTAAACTCTGTGTGAGATATTCTTCCGGACCAAGAATAAACTCCATCCATTAACTCAGAGATTCGTCATGCTGCGTGCCAACGAAGAATCTCAAAAACTCTTTGAAGGCATAGAGAATGCTTCCCGTCTTTCAAATTGAACACGAAAGCCACTGGCACAGACACAAAAAAAAGAGGAGGACCAATCGGTCTCTCCTCCTTTAATTATTTAGTCAATCTATTACTTAACAAGCAACTTCTTGCCGTTCATGATGACAATGCCCTTGGCATTACCATTCACACGCTGACCAAGAATGTTGTACATGACGTTCTTCTCGAAGCCTGGCTTGCTGTTGATAGCAGTGATAGCACTTGTGCTGCTGTTGAGAGCATCATACTTCTCGGAATTTGCTGCGCAGAAACCGATAGCGTAGAACTCAACTGAAGCATTCTCCGATGCTACAATATAATAGGTATGACCCTGCTGAACATTGAAGATAGCGGACTGAGTCTTGATATTATCACCTGGACAGCGAGTTACATCTTGATAAGTTACAAGAGTTTTGGTTGCATCAACGACAAACAAAGCGCCATTGTTGCCACCGCGACTGTAGTTCAGAATGACACGTCCTGTCTCTGGATCCTGTCCTTCTGGGGTTGCAGCAACTTTAACTTCAAGAATTGACTGCATGACATCCATTTCTGCATTTTGGTCGGAAGCTGCAATCTTACGGCAAATATCGTTTCCTTCCAGTCCATCCAGGAACTTGGTTGCATCAATTTGGGTGTCACGGTTGGTATTGTTTGAACCCATAATTACCTTATAGGCATACTTCTCAAAGCCAGAGTATTTGCCATTTCCCTTGCCGATGTAACTTAATGTTTGTGGCAGAGAAACGGTGACCAAATCATTCTTGATAAGGTCTGCAGCTGGCATTCCCAGATAGTCTGCACTTGACCAGAGAGTTTGATATCCTGCGTTGACAGCAGCTTCAACACTCTCAAAGCGTGGAGAAGGAAGCATGGAACAATCCCAAAGTGCAGTAGAGTTCTCTTCGGAAGCAAGTACCTCAAACTGGTCAGAAGCGCAATTGTCGAAAGCAATGCTATACAACTCGGCCGAAGCATTTTCGGAAGCGAGAATGTAGTAGGTGTGTCCTTGCTGAACATTGAAACGGTTTACATGCTCATAAAGATAATTGCCGTTAGAACGGGCTACATTCTGAAGGGTTACTATCTGCTTGGTAGCATCTACAACAAACAAGGCAGCATTATTTCCGCCACGGCTCCACTTGATTGTGACAGCAGAGGTCTGAGGATCCTGACCTTCGGGCGTAGCAGCAACCTCTACCTTAATAATGCTCTGCATTACATTTATTTCTGCATTTTGGTCAGAAGCTGCAATCTTGCGACAAAGGTCGTTGCCCTCCAAGCCGTCCAGGAACTTGGTAGCATCAATTTGGGTGTCGCGGTTTGTATTGCTTGAACCCAATATCACTTTGTAGGCATACTTTGAATAGCCTGGATACTTGCTGTTTCCTTTGCCTACATAGTTGTAGGCCTGTGGCAAGGAGATTTTTACAAATTCATTGTCGATGAGGTCGGTTGCTGGCATTCCAAGGTAGTCAGCACTTGACCAAATGGTCTGATAACCTGCTGCTACGGCAGCATCAACAGATTCAAAATACTGATTGTTGTTGATTTGTGCACATGACCACTCATAGTGTTGAGCGTAAGCACTGCTGCCTGCTAAAAGAGCAGCTAAAAAGAGTAAAGATTTCTTCATGATAAATAAATATTTGGGTTATATCATTGTTTCTTTCGGGATTTCATCACTCAAATCCTCCACAAAACTGCGACAAAGATAAATGTTTTTTTGTCACTTTGCAACAATCACACCGAAAAACTACTGTTTTCACCTCAAAAAACGAAAAATTGGCTCAAAATCCCCGACTTTCGACCTAAAGGCTGAAACTTTCCGTACTTTGCCCCACCCTCCATCGCCTATCGCGGTATTGATCAGGTATTGATTGGGTATTGATTGGAGTATGATTAATGAAGGGTTGGACCTTATGAAATCAATCACCGAATTTAGACCAATGAAAGACCAAAATAAAACCGAGAAGGAAGAACGAGACCCTAACCCCATCCCTTCCCCGTTGTATAGGGGAAGGGAGTAGATACAAAATGTCCCACGCAAAAATCGAAGAAAAATCGGCGAGCAAAAAAGAAACTCACGCAGATAGCGCAGAAAATAAATCTGTGAAATCAGCGAAATCTGCGAGAAATATTTATTCCTCTCGCAGATAACGCAGATAGCGCAGCGAATAAATCTGTGAGATTGGCGGAATCAGCGAGAAATATTAATTCCGCTCGCAGATAACGCAGATGGTGCAGAAAATAAATCTGTGAAATCAGCGAAATCAGCGAGAAATATTAATTCCTCTCACAGATAACGCAGATGGTGCAGCGAATAAATCTGTGAAATCGGCGAAATCGGCGAGAAATATTAATGCCTCTCGCAGATAACGCAGATAGCGCAGAGAATAAATCTGTGAAATCAGCGAAATCAGCGTGAAATATTAATGCCTCTCGCAGATAACGCAGATAGCGCAGTAAATAAATCTGAGAGATTGGTGGAATCCGCGAGAGAACAGAAGGCTCTTCTTGTAGAATTCAGGGACATTTCGGCACCGTTTTTCTGAGAATTAAAACGATAGAGTGACATTTTGCTATTGCGGCACCTATAGATGCCCATTGAAGGGCGGGAAAGGGGCATTTGCAAGAGTTATGCAACCCAAGAAAGTTGACATTTTGATAGTAAATGTATAAAAATACAGTGTTTTTTAAATCAAAACGGGCAATGTACCACGATAAAGGTAATTGAAATACCGAGAAAATGGTATTCGCAGATATTCCGAAAAAAGTGCAAAAACATGGTAAATATGGTCTATAATATGTGAATAAAATCTCATTTTTGCCAATTGGAGTTTATAATTTTTTAGGTTTTTGACCCTCTCGACACAATTATTGCGAAGTCAAATGTTAAAAAATGCTTTCAAACGCTAAAATTTTGTAACTTTGCAAACGATTTGCAAGATATTATTTGGGATTCGTGTTATTGTTGTGTTTTCCCCAATTCATTTGATTGCAGTATATAAATTAGTATAAATTAACAGATTAAACAATGAGGAAACTACTATCCCTCATCGTATTGTCCGTAATGGGCTTTACGATGCTTATGGCACAGGTCACGCGCGTGACCGGTACCGTTATCTCCGGTGAGGATGGAGAGCCAATCCTTGGAGCCTCTGTCGCAGTAAAGGGTACCCAGATGGGTGTCATTACCGACATTGACGGCAACTTCGAGATCAAGGATCTCCCAGCCGATGCAAAAACTCTGGTTGTGTCTTTCGTAGGTATGAAGACACAGGAGGTGGCAATCAAGAGCAAGTTGCACATCGTTCTTGAAAGCTCCGTCGAGGTATTGAACGACGTTGTCGTGACCGGTATGGCGAAGGTTGACAAGCGCCTCTTCACAGGTGCATCCACCAAGCTGAGCAACGAAGAGATGAAGATTGCCGGTGTGGCCGACGTCTCTCGTTCGCTGGAAGGTCGTGCAGCCGGCGTTTCGGTACAGAACGTGTCTGGTACATTCGGTACGGCACCTAAGATCCGTGTGCGTGGTGCCACATCTATTTACGGTTCATCCAAGCCTCTTTGGGTGGTGGATGGTGTCATCATGGAGGATGTCACCGAGGTCAGCGCCGATGACCTTTCATCGGGCGATGCCAACACCTTGATTTCTTCAGCCATTGCAGGTTTGAACTCCGATGATATTGAGTCGTTCGACATCCTGAAGGATGGTTCTGCTACCTCTATCTACGGTGCCCGCGCCATGGCTGGTGTGATTGTCATCACCACCAAGAAGGGTCAGGCAGGTCAGTCGCACATCAGCTATACAGGCGAATATTCTATGCGTCTGAAGCCGTCCTACCGCACCTTCAACATCATGAACTCTCAGGACCAGATGGCCATCTATCAGGAAATGCAGCAGAAAGGCTACCTGAACTATGCAGAGGTATCAAACGCCGCTTCCAGTGGTGTGTATGGCAAGATGTATGAGCTCATTACCCAGTATGACGCAACTACCGGTCAATTCGCTTTGCCTAACACCGCTGCCGCTCGTGCCGACTACTTGCGTCAAGCCGAGTACCGCAACACCGACTGGTTCGACCTGTTGTTCTCCGACGCTATCCAGCACAATCATTCTATCAGTATTTCTTCGGGCACAGAGAAGTCTCAGTCGTACGCCTCTGTTTCTGTCATGGCCGACCCAGGTTGGACCAAGCAGAGCAAGGTGAACCGTTACACGTTGAACCTGAACAATACTTTCCACATTACCAAGAAGGTGTCATTCACCGTCATCGGCAATGGCAGCTACCGTAAGCAGCGTGCTCCTGGTACACTTTCGGCCGAGACCGATGCCGTATCGGGTGAGGTTCACCGCTCCTTCGACATCAACCCATATTCGTATGCATTGAACACCTCGCGTGCGCTCGATGCCAATACTTTCTACACCCGCAACTACGCACCTTTCAACATCATGTACGAGTTGGACAACAACTACATCGACCTCGACGTATTTGATGTCCGCGTACAGGGAGAGTTGAAGGTGAAGCCTATCCAGAAGGTAGAATTGGCCGTTTTGGGTGCTTACAAGTACAATGGTTCATCACAGTCTCATCACATCAAGGATGATTCCAACCAGGCACTGGCCTATCGTGCTATGCCAACAGCTTCCATCCGAGACAGGAATCCATTCCTCTATACCGATCCAGACGACATGTTCGCCTTGCCAGAGTCTGCTGTTCCTTATGGCGGTATCTTCAACAAGACCACCAACAAGATGAACTCTTGGGACTTCCGTGCCACCGCATCTTACAATGATGAGTTCGACGAAGCCCACATCGTCAACTTCTTCGGCGGTATGGAGCTCAACAGCGTGGACCGCAACAAGGATTGGTTCCGCGGTTGGGGCATGCAGTATGCTATGGGCGAAATTGCTAACTACAATTATAAGATTTTCAAGAAGGGTCAAGAGGACAATTCTGAGTATTTCACGCTCAACAATACCTTCCAGCGTCGTGCAGCCTTCTTCGGCATGTTGACCTACTCTTGGAAGAGCCGCTACACCGTGAACGGCACCCTCCGTTACGAGGGTTCCAACCGCCTCGGCAAGTCTAAGTCGGCCCGTTGGTTGCCAACGTGGAACGTATCTACCGCTTGGAATGCACACGAGGAGGAGTGGTTCAACGACCTTGTTGGTCAAGTACTTAGCCACGCCACCCTCAAGGGATCCTACTCCCTGACCGCAGAGAGTGGTCCAGAGTGGGTAACCAACTCCCTGCCAGTCATCAAGAGCTATACACCTTGGCGTCCTGTTGCCGGTGATTATGAGTCAGGATTGGCACTCGATGCTCCTGCCAACTCAGAACTGACTTACGAGAAGAAGCACGAGTTGAACTTCGGTGCTGACCTCGGTTTCCTGGACAACCGCATCAACTTGACCTTTGATTGGTACAAGCGTGACAACTTCGACTTGATCGGTATTGTCAATACCCCACGTCTCGGCACGAAGTATGGTAACGTAGCTTCCATGAAGTCAAATGGCGTGGAGTTGAGCTTGACTACCAACAACATCAAGACCAAGGACTTCTCTTGGACCACCAACTTCGTTTACTCGCACACACACAATGAGGTTACGGAATTGGACAACTATTCCCGCGTCATCGACCTCGTTGCCGGCAGCGGTTTCGCCAAAGTCGGTTACCCCGTCCGTTCACTCTTCTCTGTTCCATTCATGGGCTTGAGCGATGAGGGTCTGCCACTCTTCCTGGATCAGGATGGCAACATCACCTCTACGGGCATCTACTTCCAGGAGCGTGACGAGGAGAAACTGAAGTTCCTCAAGTACTCCGGTAGCGTTGACCCAACCGACACCGGTTCACTGGGCAACATCTTCAAGTACAAGAACTGGATGCTCAACATCTTTATTACCTACTCCTTCGGCAACGTAGTCCGTCTGGATCCAGTCTTCAAGGACGAGTATAACGACTTGAACTCTATGCCAAAAGAGTTTGCCAACCGTTGGATGGTTCCTGGCGACGAGAACAAGACGACCATTCCGGTCATCGCTTCCAAGCGTCAGAATAAGAATGACTCTAACCTCAGCTTTGCTTACAACGCATACAACTATTCTACCGAACGTATTGCCAAGGGTGACTTCATCCGTATGAAGGAAATTTCCTTGGGCTATGACTTCCCCAAGAAGCTCATTACTCCTATGAACGTCAGCAACCTGTCTCTCAAGTTGCAGGCTACCAACCTCTTCCTGATCTATGCAGACAAGAAGTTGAACGGTCAGGATCCTGAGTTCTTCAACACAGGTGGTGTGGCTGTGCCAATGCCTAAGCAGTTTACTTTGACTTTGAAGGTTGGTATTTAATTAGTATAGACATTTATGAAAAAGAATATATTTCAATCAAGTGCGGTTTTAGCTCTGGCTGCTATCGCCTTTGCAAGTTGCGATGATTTTCTGGATAAAGTACCAGACAATCGTGCGGAACTGGATACAGAAAAGAAAATCAAGGGTCTGTTGGTTTCTGCCTATCCCACCAAAGAGTGCATCGTCCTTAATGAATTGATGTCGGACAACATCAATGATATGGGAGAAAGCAATCCCTACACAGAACGATACTTTGATCAGGTTGCTTCTTGGACAGATGTTACAGAGACCAATTTCAGCGATCCTGAAGATTTATGGAGTGATTACAATGGTTGTGTAGAGACCGCCAATACCGTTTTGGAAGCCATTGACAAACTGGGCAAGAACGAGGAATGGAGTGGCTATCGTGCAGAGGCATTGCTTTGCCGCGCCTTTGCCAACTTTATCTTGGTCAACTGTTTCGCGCAGCATTACAGTGCAGATGACAACACCTCTTTAGGCATCACCATCGTCACCAAGCCAGAAACCACACTCAACCCTCAATATAAGCGTCAGACGGTCAAGGAGTGTTATGCTGCCATTCAGGCAGACATTGAGGAGGCCTTACCTCTGGTCAAGGATGTATTTGACGTACCGAAATACCACTTCAACAAGAATGCGGCCTACGCTTTCGCCACCCGCTTCTATCTGTACTCAGAGCAGTGGGAAAAGGCCATTGAAAGTGCCAACAAAGTGTTGGGAACCAATCCACGAAGCATCTTGCGCGACCACAAAGCTATGACCAAGTTGCCTGATGACGAGAAAATCCGAGCACGTCATTATGCCAGTTCTTCTGAACCAGCCAACTTGATGCTGCTCACCTGCGATTCCGAAAGTGGCGTGGTATTCGGTCCATGGTCCGTTGCAAAACGCTATGCGCACGATGAATACATCGGCACGAACGAGACTGTCGATGCTTTGGCTGCTTTGTGGGGTAAGAATTATAGTTCTTTCTATTATACTATGGGTATCTACAATGCGACCAATGTCAGTCTGTGGTCGAAGAACAATCTCCCATACATTTTTGAATATACAGATGCCGTGGCAGGTATCGGTCACCCACATTCTGTATATTGTCCTGTTACAAGTGACGAAGTTCTGTTGTGCCGTGCTGAGTCCCAGATCCTGCTGGGCAAATTCGACGAGGCTGCTGCCGACATGACTCTCTGGATGCAGAATATAGCCAATACGAATCTCACCTTGACTCCTGCCAAAATTGTATCGTTCATCAACGGTATTGATTACAGCTTCGATACCGCGAAGAAGGATTCCTTAGGTATGGAATCTACCCTCAAAAAGCACTTGCATCCGAAGTTCCACATCGACGATGAGGGTTCTACTCAGGAGTGCATGCTTCAGTTGTTATTGGCTATGCGCCGTTACGAGACGCTCAACGAAGGCAAGCGCTGGTTCGATATCAAGCGCTATGGCATTGTGATTCCTCGTCGTACAATGGACGCTGCCGACAAGCCAGCGAAGGTAACCGATTGGCTTACAGTCGATGATCCTCGTCGTGCTATGCAGATTCCACTGTCTATCCGAATGGCGGGTTATACTCCTAATCCTCGTTAAAAGAATAGTCATAATGTTTCACCATAATTTAGACATTGAACTATGAAGAAATATATTTTATCCGTCCTACCACTTTTAGCTCTTTCTATGGGCTTCGTAGGTTGTGACGATGATAACGCCATACAGAAAGAGTCTGTCATAACCGTTGACAGTTATGTGCAGAACAAGTTTGACAAGTGGCTCGATTTGCACTATGTGCTTCCTTATAACATTGACTTCAAGTACCGTTACGAGGAAATTGAGGCAGACTACGACTACTATACCGTGCCTGCCGATATGACCAACTCCATCAAGTTGGCACACTTGGTAGAATATCTCTGTATCGAGTCATACAACGAGGTGGCAGGAGTCGATTTCACTTGTAGCTACTTCCCAAAAGAATTTTTCTTAATTGGAGAATTCGAGTTCCGCAACAACGGTACTATGACCTTGGGTACAGCAGAAGGTGGTCGCAAGATTATCCTGATGGGTGTCAATCACTTGACAGAGAAAGTTATCGCAGACCCAGTAACTCTTAATGAATACTTCATCAAGACCATTCACCACGAGTTTACGCATATCTTGAACCAGACGCGCAACTATCCTACTTCATTCAAACAGGTTACTCCCTCTAAGTATGTCAAAGACTCTTGGAGTAAGGCTCCTTACAATACGGCACATCTGAAGCGAGGCTTCATCACAGACTACGCCCAAATGGAGGATCGCGAGGATTTCGCCGAGATGTTGTCAACGTACATAACGAACGATGCCGAATGGTGGGAAACCCAGATGAAGAAAGCCGATACCACCTGGGAGGATGACAAAGACCAGACAATAAAAGGTCGTGAACTGATTGAGCAGAAGCTTGACATCGTCCGCGAGTACATGAAAGATGTATTCAACATCGACATTGATGTGCTTCGCGATGCTATCATCCGTCGTCAAAACGATATCGTGGCAGGTAAGATTGATCTTACAAATATTGACCTTTAAGAATATGTTATATGAAAAAAAATAGTATTTATACTCTTCTTGTTGTTTTCCTGACAGCATTTTCTTTGACATCATGCTTGAAGGATCAAGAAGATGTGTTCGATGATTCTGCATCCAAACGTTTGACTTCGTACCTTGCTAATGTGCAGGATGTTCTGGTAAGTGCAGAACACGGTTGGGCTTTCAATTATTTCCCCGACCGCACACAGCAGTATGGTGGCTTCACTTACACATTGAAGTTTGACAAGGAAAACGTAACCGTCACCAGTGAATCGGATGAAGAATCGTTTACCACACTCTACAAACTCAATAACGAGAGCGGTCCTTGTCTCATGGTGGATACCTATAATGAATCGTTCCACAAATTTTCGACGCCATCTAACGTATTGTATGAGGCAAAAGATGGAGACAACCTGTTCCTCATTCTGGGCGTTTCGGATGACAAGAACACGATTACCCTGAAGGGTACCCGTTCTGGCAACGTCCTGTACATGCACCGTCTGGAAGAGAATGGAGATGACTATCTCAAGAGCATTAAGGAAATGAGTGAGAACATCATGTCTGAATTCATTTCTAATAATGGCAAGATTGTCGTTGCCCTCGACCTGGACAAGCGCCAGTTTGAGATTTTGGATGCCGAAACAGGTGAATATGCTACTACAGCATTCATCATCAGTAAAACAGGTGGATTGTTCTATAACCCAGTTGAGTTCAATGGCCGAGAGATTTCAGCTTTCGCCTTCGACACAACTACCGCCCAGCTTTCTTTGTATGGTCTCAACGCCACACTGGAGGCAATCGTTAAAACTCCTGTTGAGACTTTCTTGAGCAAGACATGGTTCCTCACTTATAAAAACCTTTGCCCATCACTTCAGCCTGGTTGGACAAGTGCGGCCAATGGATTGAAGCAAGGTTTCGGTTTTGATATCGATTACTGCTTTGTTGAAGACGGTATTTTCGACGTTATTTTCGGAGGAGGATATCAGTGTAAATATACTTGCATTTTGACTCCCGAAGACGAAGATGTTGTAACGATCGATATAACAGGTGCACATCCTACGGATCTCAATGTTAGCTTTGTTGAGTCAAACATCCCTGCCTTCAAGGCATTCCCTGCAACTTGTAATGGCACATTTAAGATTACCCCACTGGACAAACGCGGCTCCCTTTTGATGTTGACGAAAGTCAGTGATCCTTCCGTTTATTTCACTGTAACCACTTCAGAGGTTGCTGCTTTCTAATGACAAATAATTATGAAAAAGTTTTTTAGTCTTTTTGCTATATCCATCTCTATCCTTGCTGGCTTCAGCGCCTGCGAGGAAGAGGATGCTACCTATACACCCACGGAAAGCAGCATCAAGTTGATCCAGACTGATGTCCATTTTGACTGTCTGGGCGGCGAGGGCAGCATTGTTTTTGAGTCGGAAAACAAAGTCTCCTTCAGCTGTGATTCAGCTTGGGTGGAATTAAGTCAGCCTACAGAGGGTACCATCCTCGTCAAAGTAGGTAAGAACTACAACAATATCCAAGGCCGTAATGCCGTCATCAAACTTTCCGATGGTCAAGGCGAGAAGGATATCGTTGTTATCCAGAATGGTGTTAACCGAGACTTCACCCCAACGTTTACTGTGAAGGGTGCTCCAACAGTTGCCATTGTCGAAAATGAGGAGTACAGTGCATTTTGGCTTCCCTCTAATGAGGCAGCTACTTACGCTTTCGGATACTCTTCAGTGGAACCTCTTCTGCTCTCCGAAGAGCATGAAAAATGGTACGGTTACGAGTTGACCGAGGATTCTATTTACATCACGGTTGCGCCCAACACCTCAGGTCACCTCCGTCAGGGCTTCCTTGTATTTGAGTGTGGCGCACTCCGCGACGTGTTGATTATCTCTCAGTACGACTTGAACACGGACATCTATGGTCCAGCAAAACTTGCTTACATCGACTATGACAAGAAGAATCAGCAACTCTTCAAAGACACCTTGGATGTCAATGTTACGAAGGATGGTTTCGAAATCGTAGGTTCCGAGAAGTTGTCCAAGGAAAAGAAACCTTGGGTCATCCCTATGAAGCATAATGGTACGACCTTAAACTTCACGCTGAGCAACAAGTCGTATGTCGGCGATTACGGTGGAAAGTACGACTTGGACATCGTCGGCATTGGGGCAGGTTTCGCTCCCGATTTCACAAACGTAAGTTACACAGATATTCCTTTCTACGATTGGGAGGACAACGCAACTTACTTGTCTGTCGCATTGGATCCTGAATCTATGTATGGCTTTGGTCTTGGTGTATTTACCAAGGGTGCAGATGCAACTGAGGCTAATTACAAGAAGACCATTTACCAGTATATTTTGCGTGCTACGCTCATCATTGATAGAGCCCAAACCGGAGAGCAATCTGCTTCGACTTACCGCAACGTTGATGTACCGACATTACGTGCCAAAAGACCTAAGAAGAAGTAAATTCTTCTCAATACATATAAATAAAGAAGCGCACCGAAAGTCGGTGCGCTTCTTTATTGTATTGTCATTCAAAATCGATTTTAGGAGAGGGCGAGAGTTACTTGTGCATAAAGAAGCAAACGTCCTTGTCACTTCTCTGTCAATTCTTTTTCACTTCTTTGTCATATCCTCGCTGCTTCCCTTGAGTTTTTACAAACCCAAGGGGAAGTTGATGCCGAAAGCGAAGTTGGTGCTGCCCTTCTCCAACGGAACCATGTCGTTGTTGACCGAGCCGCAATAGCAGCGATCCAGACCGACAAAAAGGTTGAAACCAGGCACATGCAGGTTGAGCAACGTGCCGAAGCTGGCACCATAGGAAGAGAGCGAACCTGACAAGGCGAGGTCGAAGATGCGGCTGGGCGCATAGTTGGTTACCAAACGGCCCTCAGCATATCCGAAGGTCTTGGAGAAACGCTGGGTATAAAGGGCGCCAAACGAAATCTTGGTATAGACGGGAAGTTCGTACTCGGCGCCCATCGTCATGGTGACACCCATGCCTTGCTTCTTTTTCTTGGAGCCGGAGACGTTCAACTTAACCATGTCCTCGAGGTCGTCGCCGATGCGCTCCATCTGTTCGTCCATGGTGCCATCATAGTAACCCGACTTGCCTGTTTTGGGATCGACCGAACCTTGTTCACTATGAATCTTGGCATCCTGGAAACCGTCGAAACGGAAAGGTTCGTTGCCCGCCTTGGCTTGTTCGCAGTCCCACTTGATAGTACCAATATCGGTCAAAGCGGTGGAAAGAGTCAGTCCTGGCACCATCGGCATACGGTAGGTAGCACCCATGTCGAACGCCATACCGAAACCATTGACGCCTGCCTGGAAGTCGTCGTAACCATCCATCTCCTGACTGCCCTCCTTGGTAGTCATTTTGCCACCACCCGCAATGTTGAGGTTGCCTCGCATGTTGATGAGCCACATGTCATCGCCGAAGTAAGCTTTGGTGCCATCAAAGTCGGCATCGGCATAGGCCAATCCGAGTAACACCTTGACTTTCAGACCGACACGGAGGTCTTCGGTAATCTGACGAGAATGGCCTAACGAAATATCCTCCCAAGCCATAGCGGTGGCACGGGTTTTGCTGAGATCATAGATACGGTTGCTGGACATCTCCTTCATGAAACGGAAGAGGTCGCGGTCCAACCCGACATGGGCGCGGGTGTGCAGTCCCGACTCGATGGTGTTGTAACCGCCAAAGGCATTGAAGCCCACCGAGATAACAGAGAAGTCCAAGTTGAGGTTCATCTTGTTCATCTCCTCCAGATCGTCGAGGAAGCCCTTCTTGATGCCCGGATGCATGAAGGTGGTGAGACCATCGCCATCGGGACGCTCGAAGATGAAGTTCTTCACGCCGAAGTTGGCGCCGAAATCGACACTCATGTTGCCAAGAACAGGCATACAGAAGTAGGCCGAGGTGTTGGCCAACGCCGGATTCATCTGGTGGCGATAGAGGTAACTGTCTGAAAAGTAGCCCGTTCGCAACGCCTGAGCATTGACGGTCAAGGCGGCGCTACTCAACAGGGCTAAGAGAGTGAGTTGTTTAATGTTCGTTTTCATCGTCATAAAGTCTGTTGAGGTTGGGTATTACTTTTCATTACAATCAATGGTGAGGTCGCGAAGAGTCATCTTCATATCCTCGAACTTAACATACTGATGTCCATTCAGGTCGCAGCCCTCGCCATGAACGCGGACGCGAACAATGAGATCCTTGACTGCCGAGACGTCGGGAATGCTGACATTCGTTGCCACACGGCTGGTCACCGGATTGGCCAACGAACCGGCTGCAATGGTGGTCGGGGTACTCTTGACCAAAGAGGGGTCCTCGTTGCCATTCTTATCACGCCCGACAATGGTCAAAGCAAGGTTCAGCGGGATGGTGTTGATGACCGAGAACGACATCGTCACATCCTGGATGGTAGAGACATAGTCGCTCATATCGTCGTCGAAGACATCCTCTATCTCTTCGTCGTAAGTCAGGTCAATGGCGTTGAAAAGGAACGGAATACGCACTTCGTAATCGCCCGAAATGTCCTCACGCTTACCCACTTCGAGCAAATAGTGTCCGACGGTATCGACATTGGCCTCCAACTTGACGTCGAAGCTGTTCGGGAAAGGTTGGATGAGCTTGTTGAGCGTCGGACAAGCATAGCGGTCGTGTGCCGGATCATCGTCCAAAGCGCTGAACCAGAGGTCCAGGATATTGTTCTCGGTAGGGCGGATGATGACATCCTTGAATTCCGCACTGCGACCATTGTCGGCTTCCACCGACATCTGGGCAATCAACTTGGCCTTACAAGGATTGTCCATGTGAATATGGAACGTTGGATTGGCAACCTCCAGAACGACATCGTCTTTCTTGAGGAAATCCAGATTGTCGCTAATCTCGAAGTAAACGGTGCTCTGTGCCGGTGCGATATATGGGTCGAAACGACCATCGACAGAAGCCAATTGGCAAGACAGGACATCCAGCGAGGTATTGACCTGAACCGGATTCTTGAATACGGCGGTGCGGTGACCATCCGCATTCTTTGGGCCGACTTTCAAGTCAGTAGCCGAGATGGCCATAGAACTGATTTCGGTCGTAGCAATCAGGATAAGGGTATCGGTGCGGTCAATTCTACCATTGATGACAGGCTGGGGAGCATCCTCGGGCATGTGCAAACCGTTGATAATGAACTCGTGCGAAGTCCAACTGACGCTGGTTGCACCGGCTGGTTTGGTCAACGTGATGGTGCCATTCTCGCCCAAATCCTTGATGGAGTCCGTCGGGTAAGGCACTTTGGTATCGCCGTGAGCCAACTTAACATACGAAGGCAACACGACACAGACATCGTGCAAGGTGATGGTATATTCCTCACTGGCACAAGGCAGATTGTTGAGCGTCAACGAGAGAGTGGCTTTGGAATCCTCTTTGAAGGTGGCCGTGTAGATATCTTTCAAGGCGCGGTCAACGTTTCGGGCAGAGATGACAAACTCGGTCTTCTCGACGCCCGTACCCGCCCAGATGTTGTCGCTAACGATCTTGTGACCCAAGACAGACAAGTCGTCCAACGGATCACCCTCATTGCGACTGTCCAGAATAGGCTGCAACGGACCCCAGTTGAAGTCCAAGAAGAGTGAAAACTCGCGGGCTTCAATCTTCGGTTCCATATCGAGCTTGATGTCGCGAATGGTGAAATCGGTGCTACCCATGTCACCCGAAATGCCCACATAATACTGTCCATCTTCGTCGATGTGGATACTCTCGGAATCCAACGAGTCGATCATCTCGGTGAGAAAAATCTTGTCGGTAGAACCCAAAGGCAGAGTAAACCCATCGTCCGAAAGCCCAATCGTCAGATCGATACCGTCCGACTTGGTCAGATCGTCATAAGCTCCGTCCTTGCTGCACGCACTTGCCAAGACAAGTGCTGCGCCCAAGAGGACGTACGCTCCGTGTTCTGTAAACTTTTTCATGTTATTTAAATTAGAAATAATATATTTAGTCCTTAGTTATTTATGTTGGTATTTAGTCCTTAGTTATTTGTCTTTTACTTGGTAATTAGCCCTTTGTACTTGGTCCTTAGCCCTTAGTCCCTTTGTAACTTACCCGCATGGAAGACCGGCAAGAGTGTTGCCAATAGCCCAATAAGCAACACCGCAATAGCGGCTCCTGCCACGTCGCTCCAAAGGAGTCGGACAGGATAACTGTCCACCACGAAGGTCGAACTGCCATCGCCCAACGAAATCAAGTGATAATGCTCCTGCAACCAGCTGAGCGCGGCACCCAAAAGCAATCCGACACAGGCTCCGACACAGGAAATGAGCCAACCCTCCCACATAAAGATGCGGCGCACCATGCTGACGTCGGCACCCAACCATTGCAAGGTGAAAATCTCTTTCTCTTTGTCAATAATCAACATGGAGAGTGCTCCGATGATATTGAACGAAGCAATGAGCAAGATAAAGAGTATCAGGAGGAAAGTGACCCACTTCTCTATCTGAACGATGCGGTAACTATCGGCCTGCTGTTCCCGTTGGTCAAGCACTTGAAGACCAAGCGGTTGAAGCCGTTGCATTAAGTTGGTCTTGACGGCTGCTACGTCGGATTCCGGCGTGACGCGTACCTCATAAGCGGAACAGAGGGTCGAATCTTGCAACAAGTCGCGTGCAGCCCGGAGACTCACGATGCAGAGGACATCGTCATAGTCGCTCTGTTGAACAGCAAACTGCGCCGCGCAGAAGAAAGAATGTTGAACGAAAGCCTCTTCGGGGTTCAGTAGGTTGACCTTTCCCTGCCGACGGGGGCAATAGAAAGAGAGGGGGCGGATAAATCCTGGCCGACTGCCCACCAGTTGGGAGAGTCCGACACCCAGTAACGTGTAATCGACCACCTCGTCCGACAACTTGTATTCGCCGCGCCACAGGATGCTGTCGATATGCGTAACCCGTTGATAAAGAGAATCGACGCCCTTCATTTGGGCAGGAATCTGTCGGTCACCATTGACGATGAGAACCACCTCCTGCAAGGTGCGGCTGACCGCTTCCACTCCGGGTTGCTCACTCATCCACCGATACAGTTCAGCATCGTCCTGGAAAGTCTTACCCTCCACGGGAACGACCTTGAGCGGCGGGTCCAATTGCGAAGTGAGTTGCCCCACCAAGTCCTCGAACCCATTATAGACCGAGAGCACACACACCAAGGCAGCGGTGATGATTGCCACGCCACAGGCAGCCACTATCGTGATGGCATTGATGGCGCTATGACTTTTGGGAGCCAATAAATAACGGGCGGCAATCTTCAGTTCTAACATGGGGAAACGGCAATTATTCTCTTCGCTGGTATTTTTGAGGCCTACTCCAACTTCTCGGGTTAAAAGCACAAAAGGAATACCCTATTCCTGAGGGTATCCCTTATTTCTTCAAGAGTTCGTCAATACGTTCCAGATAATCGAGCGAGTCGTCAATATCGAAACGCAACTCTGGAATGATGCGAAGTTGATAACGTACCTTGTTACCCAAGGCACCACGGATGCCACCAACCTGTTTGTTCAGGTTATTGACAATCTCCGTACCCTTGTCCGAAGGGAAGACACTGACAAACACTTTGGCAAAACTCAAGTCGGGTGCCGTACGCACAGCACTGACACTGACCATGAGGCCGTGCGTCTTGGCAGTCTCTTGTCTCAATATCTCGGCCAACTCTTTTTCAAGCAGTCGGTTCACTTTGTCCAATCTTGTTGATTCCATAAAAAATATATTTTTAAAGGGAGATGCGAAGTTAAGAGGGTCGCGGCTTTAGGTGGGGGTCGCGATTTAAGGGGGAGTCGCGTCAAAAACGCGACCTACGGAGAAGAAGGTATCGTACAGGTTACGTCCTTGTCACTTCCTTGTTACGTCCTTGTCACTTCTCTGTCACTTCCTTTTCACTTTCTTTTCAATTTCTTTACCCTTATCATCGTCAGTCCGTCGCGCATAGGCAGGATCACCTTCTCCACACGTTGGTCCTGAGCAATGAAGTCGTTAAAGCGTTGAAGGCCACGCGTCTGGAGGTCGCTCTCCTTGGGATGTTCCTCCAACACTTTGCCGTCCCATAGCGTATTGTCGGCAAGGATGAGTCCGCCCGGTCGCATATAGGGAAGCACCTTCTCGTAGTACTCCAAGTAACAGCGCTTGTCGGCATCGATGAAACAGACATCCCAGGGTCGACCGACCTCCTCACTCACCCGAGGAATGAGATCCAGGGCATCGCCCAGATGGAGGTGCACCTTCTCACCGACCGTTCCAGCCGCAGCCAGATTCTCACGGATGAAGTCCTCCAACTCGTCGAACACCTCGATGGTGTGGAGCGCCTCCCTGCCCGTCTTGGGGTCAGGGGTCAACGCCTCGGCCATGCTCAAAGCACTATAGCCACTGAACGTACCCAGTTCCAGGATGCAATGCGCCTGCGCTAACTCGCAGAGCATCTTGAGCATACGCCCTTGCAAGTGGCCGCTGCACATACGAGTGTAAGTGAGGCGCACATGCGTCAGACGTTGCACCCGGTGCAGCACCTCGGGTTCGGGGTCGATGTGCCGAAGCACATATTCGTCCAATGCGTCAGCAGTTTCCTCGTAGTTCAAGGGACTTGGTCAAATATTAAATAATAAATATTATCGGAGTTATCGGAAAATTCTGAGTAATCTGACTATTCCGAATAATCAGAGTAATCGGAGCAATCCGAAAAGCGCAAGCAGCTATAACATACTACTTTACTCTCTACTCTTTACCCATTACACTTACCGCCCTTCTCCTCCCCTCGGGGTCCTCGCAGCAATTAGGAGGGTTGATAACCCTCCGCGAGAAGACGAGGCTTTAGCCGAGGGGCAATTTGGGAGGGGGGCCTTCACGCCTCGCGCAAAATCTTGGCAGCCTTGTTGATTTCCAACGACGAAATACCGTTGCTGGTTGCACCCCAAAGGTAGGCCATCAAGTCCTCCTCGTTTACCTTGCCGCTCTGGACGAGCTGAGACAAGCCCATATAGAGGAAGTGGTTGTCCGATGCCTTGACCAAGCTGGGCTGAACGCCGAAACTCAGACCCAACAGACGCACGGCGTGCATGTCGTGGCAGAGGGCAAAGATTGGGCCCTTAGGACGATAGCTTGACAACATACGCGAAGCGTAACCGCTGTAGTTCTCGGTGATAAATGCCTTCACGCCGAGACTCTCCTGGGCGATGGCAGCATGCTTACAAAGGTAGCTGGCCGTATTGGGCGACACCTTACCGAAGTAGCTTGGCATCTTGTATTCCTGCGAGTCGAGTTCTGCCTCAGCCTCCATGCAGACATTGGCCATGGTCTGAACCGCCTCACAAGGATAAGCACCGTAAGCGGTTTCGCCCGAGAGCATCACGGCATCGGTCAAGGCGAACACAGCATTGGCGATGTCCGAAATCTCGGCACGCGTAGGACGTGGGTTCTTGATCATGGTGTGCAACATCTGGGTAGCGACGATGACAGGCTTATTGCGCAACGTACACTTGCGGATGAGCATACGCTGAATGCCAGGAATCTTCTCCTGAGGCACCTCGATGCCGAGGTCACCACGCGCCACCATGACGCCGTAAGCTACGTCCAGAATCTCGTCGATGTTATCTACACCCTCCTGATTCTCAATCTTGGCAATAATCTTGATGTTCGAGTGGTGGGCATCAAGAATCTCCTGAATGTCGAGGATATCCTGCTTGGAACGGACAAACGAGTGGGCGATGAAGTCGATATCTTCGCGGATGGCCAACTCGATGTTGTGGCGGTCCTTCTCGGTGAGCGATGGCAACTTGATGCTGACGCCCGGCACGTTGACCGACTTACGCTGACCCATCTCGCCATGGTTCTGTGCCTCAGCGATGAGGGCGTTACCCTTCTTCTCGATGACCTTGAAGGCAATCTCGCCGTCGTCAATCAAGACGCAAGCACCAACCGGCACGTCCTTGACAAAGTCGGCATAGTTCATCGAGATCTCCTCGTGGGTCGAAAGTCCTTCCGGATTACCCACCATGCGCACCTTGTCGCCGGGCTCGAAGATAACAAACTTCTCAGTATAGTCAGCAGGGAAGACGGTAGTACGAATCTCCGGTCCCTTGGTGTCGATCAGGATTGGTATCATGTCGCTCACCTGGCGGACGTTGGCAATCAACTGATGCAACCCCTCGTCGGTGGCATGAGCAGTATTCATTCTTACTACGTTCATTCCGCGATCATACAGATTCTGCAGGAAAGGAACGTCACAACGTATATCACTGATGGTGCATACGATCTTAGTCTTCTTCATAATCTTACTTTACCTTAAATAACTTCAAAGGAGGTTCCGCGACGGGCAATGTCCCACCTGGGAAACGACCTTCATCCGAAGTGTCTTATTCTCTATTTATTTCAATTCGGGGAAACCACAGCAGTTTCCTGTTTACTCTTCTTCTATCATCTCTTTAAGTCCCTCTATGGCCAGACGGTAACCATTCAGACCAAAGCCAACGATGATGCCGGCGGCGGCTGGAGAGATATAAGAGTGATGGCGGAACTCCTCACGCTGGTGCACATTACTGATGTGAACCTCGATGACCGGAATGGAGATGGCCTTGATGGCATCATGGATGGCCACACTGGTATGCGTGTAGGCTCCGGCATTGAGCACGATGCCGTCCACCATGCCGCCGTCGGGATGACATTCGCCCTCGCTCAGGTTGGCATCCTTGCCGAAACCGGCTTGATGCAGTCGGTCCACAATAGCACCCTCCACATTGCTCTGGAAGTATTCGAGGTGGATGTCACTCTGCTCCTCCTGGAGCTGAGCAAAGTAATCCTCGAAGGTGTCCGAACCGTAGATGCCCGGTTCGCGACGACCCAAAAGGTTCAGGTTGGGACCGTTGATGATAAGAATTTTCATAATAAATTTGGACGATAACTCTTTTTTCTGTAATTTTGCAGCAAATAACACTATCTTTTGCCGCAAATCACAACACGCCGTGGTGCAAAGATAGCAAAAAAAATCGAAATGAATGAAAATAATTTAACAAATTATCAATCTTTCCTGAAATTTGAGCGAAACTTGACGGATAATTCAGTTGAAGCCTACATTTCGGACATCAAAAAGCTGCAAATCTACGCCGAATCGAAGGGCCTCGAACTGGAGACTTTGGCACAACAGGACATAGAGGATTTCCTTTGTGGCCTACGCGATGTAGGCATCTCCCCCACTTCGCAGAAACGCATCCTAGTCGGCGTGCGTTCCTTCTACAAGTTTCTTCGGTTGGAGGGCATCCTGGAGGTGGATCCTACCGAATTGATTGACGCACCCAAGTTGGGCGAACACCTTCCCACCGTCCTGTCGCTCCAGGAGGTGGATGCCATGATTGCTGCCACCGATCCCTCCACCTGCGACGGGCAACGCAACCGCGCCATCCTCGAAACCCTCTACAGTTGCGGTCTGCGCGTCTCCGAACTGACCGACCTGCGCATCTCGAATATCTTTGAAAATGAGCGATATATCCTGGTTTTCGGCAAAGGCCGGAAGCAACGCATCGTCCCAATTTCCGACTCTGCCCTACGCGAGATACACAACTACTTTCAGTTCCGCTACGAACTCGACGTCAAACCCGGTTTTCAGGACTATGTCTTTTTGAACCGCTTCGGCCGCGCCCTGAGTCGCATGATGGTGTTCAACATCGTCAAGCGTTATGCCCAGGAAGCCGGCATCCAGAAAGAGATCAGTCCACACACCATGAGGCACACTTTTGCCACCCACTTATTGGAAGGTGGAGCCAATTTAAGAGCCATCCAGATGATGCTCGGTCACGAGCAGATTTCAACGACCGAAATATACACGAAAGTGGATAGGCAAATGCTTAAAGAAGAGATTTTAACCTATCATCCGCGCAACAAACACCCGATTTAAGTAAAAAAATGCAAAAATAGCGCAAAGAAATTGTAATAATTGATGTTAAAATTTGCAATTTACTAAAAAAAGATATATCTTTGCGGCGTTTATATGTATGTATAAACAATAATACACAACCCTCTGAGACAAAATAATTACTCAAATATCAAACTTAATTTTTTACCAAAAATGAAGAAGATTTATTCATTAGCTCTTGCAGCAGTGGCCCTTCTTGCTACCACTTCCTGCAACAACCTCAAGCCACTCACAAGTGAGAACTTCACTTGCGACCCAAGTCCATTGGTTGAGGTAGGCGGTTCAGTGGATGCTACCATCACCGTAACTTACCCAGAGAAATACTTCAAGAAGAAGGCAACCCTCGACATCACCCCAGTATTGGTCTATGCCAACGGCGAGGCCAAGTCGGAGACCATCACCTACCAGGGCGAGAAGGTCAAGGGCAATGACGAGACCGTCAACTACAAGTACGGCGGTACCCTCACCTTCAAGGCTCACTTCGACTATGTGCCTGACATGGCCAAGTCCGAGCTCTATATCGAGTATGTCGGCCACGCTGGCAAGAAGGAATTTACCTTCGACCGCATCAAGATTGCTGACGGCATCGTAGCAACCGAGACCATGGCAACTGCTGCCGAGGCTACTCCAGCTTACTCAGCCGACCAGTTCGTCAAGGATACTTTCGACAAGTACAACGCTTCTCTCATCTATCAGTACCAGAGCACTAACCTGCGTGGCACCGAGACCAAGAAGGCCGAGATGAAGGAGGTCGAGAACCAGATCAAGAACACCCAGAAGGAGGACCGTCGTCAGTTCGAGGGCATCGAAATGGTTTCTACCGCTTCTCCTGAAGGTGCCGTTACCCTCAACGAGAAACTCGCTGCCGGTCGTGAGAAGGCTTCTTCTAACTACTTGCAGAGCTTCCTCAAGAAGGCTAAGCTCGACGGCAAGATCACTCCTGAGCAGATTGCCGAGGATTGGGAAGGCTTCCGTACCCTCGTTCAGAACAGCGACATCCAGGACAAGCAGCTCGTGCTCAACGTCCTCGGCCGCATCACCAACCCTGACCAGCGTGAGGCTGAAATCAAGAACCTCTCGGCTGCCTACAAGGAGTTGGCCGACGAGATCCTGCCACAGCTCCGTTACTCTAAGGTAACCGCTACCATCCGCAACATCGGTCACTCTGACGAGGAGATCCTCAGCATCCTGGCCAGCACTCCAGATTCGTTGACTCTCGAAGAGTTGCTCTATGCTGCTAAGTTGCAGAAGACCGACGCCGAGAAGCTCAACACCTACCGCATCGCTACCAACCGCTTTCCTCAGGATGTCCGCGCTGCCAACAACACCGCCGGTATCCTCTTCAACGAGGGCAAGTTCGACGAGGCTAAGAAGACCTGGGAAGGTGTCGTTGCTAAGGACGCCAACAACGCACAGGCTAACATGAACCTCGGTCTCATCGCTCTCCAGGAGGGTGACCTCGCTGCTGCTGAGACTTACCTCGGCAAGGCTGGTTCTTGCGAGGAGTACGGCGAGGCTTATGGTACTCTCCTCGTCCGCAAGGGCAAGTACGCACAGGCTATCAACTCATTCGGTAGCAAGAAGTGCAACAACCTCGCAGTCGCTCAGATCTGCGCTGAGAAGTACAGCGACGCTAAGGCTACCCTCGATGGCATCGCCCAGAAGAACGGTACCACCTACTACCTCCTCGCTGTCGTAGCAGCTCGCACCAACAACGCTTCGGCTGTTGCCACCAACCTCAAGGAGGCTGTCGCTAAGGACGCTTCCCTCAAGGAGAAGGCTGCTAACGACGTTGAGTTCGCTAAGTTCGCTTCAGCTGTTGCCGCTCTCTAATCGCTCCGCAACAACTGCAAAAATAAGGAAGCCCAGGGTTCGCCCTGGGCTTTTTCTTTTGGCTCTTTGCCGATAGTTTCTTCGCACTGCGGAGCACCTCTTTGCGCCACACGTTCCTACCTTTGACCTGTCTCTTCTCTCCTATCGACCTTCTGCCTTTTTTCTCCCTTTTAAAGGTAGCAAGAAGGCAGAAACTTAGTAGCAGTTCAACGGAAGGATAACGTCAGCAAAATGGGGTGAAAGGGTGGGTCAACAAAGACGGAAATTGCCTCCTGCCAAAGGGCTGCGACGAGCCAACGGAGGGAGGCAAAAGAGGGAGTCCCGACGCGAACGGTGGGAGCAAAAAGGTCAACGCCGAAACGCCTGACGGAAAAGGCTCGTAAAAATCTTGTCATCACCGGTAGCCAAGCGTTCGGGATGGAACTGAACGCCGAGGACGGCATGGAGCGACGACTCGATGGCCTCGATGACGCCGTCGGCGCTACGGGCAGCGACCTGGAAGTCGGGAGCGACATCGCGCACCGCCTGGTGGTGGGTGCTGTTGACCGAAGCTGTATCGACTCCCAACAGGGCGTGAAGGTGCGACTGAGGCAGAATCTGGATGTCGTGCACACCGCTCCATTTCTGGTCGGGGCGTTGGTGCTCGATGTCGTAGTGAGGCAACTGGGTCGGCAGGTCCTGCCAGAGGGTGCCGCCGAAGAAGACGTTGATGACCTGGATTCCTCGGCAGATGCCCAGCACGGGTTTGTGTTGGCGCACCATCTCGGCCAACAGAGCTCGCTCGAAGCGGTCGCGCACCTCATTGACAGGACCTATCTCGGGCACGGGCGACTCGCCATAGAGCGCAGGATCGACATCGTCCTCGCCACCCGGCAGCAGGAGTCCGTCGGAGAGCGTGACCGCCTGACGGATGGCCTCGGCATCGGCGGTCAAAGGGACGACCAAAGGAAGGTAGCCGACACGGAGGAGGGCATTGGTATAGTTGCGACCGATGGAGGTCACGTCGGGTCCGCAGGAATCGGGCACGAGGATGCAGAGTCGCTGAGAATCAGCTGGTTTCATAATACTTCTTTGGAAATGGGGAAATCGAACGAGGTGTTGGGATAGGGTTCGTCAATGAGGGTAAAATGCCACCACTCGGTACCGATGGGTTGGAAACCGTGGCGCATCATCGCCTCACGCAGCAGACGGCGGTGACGGAACTGCTGAGCCGACACACCGTCGCGGCACCAATAGTGCGACACAGGACTGAAATAGTCGTAAGGACCGCCCATATCGACCTCCTTGCCGGTCTGCATATCGAAGAGAGTGAGGTCGATGGTCGAACCGCGCGTATGACCGGAACGGTGCGCCAGATAGCCCAAGCGGAAAGCGTCGGCCTTGTCGATGTCGGGGTAGAAATAGGGTTTCATCAAAGTGTCGGCCTCCTGACGCGCCCACCCAATGAAGTAGAGCACAGCACGTTGCGGACGGTAGGCATCGAACACCTTGAGCCGATACCCCTGCGCCAGGAGGTCCCGACTCACCTGTGCCAGACTGTCGGCAGCACGACGTGTGAGCAACGCCACAGGCACTTCATACCCCGGAATGGGGCGTCCCACAAAGTTGTAAGAGGTGGCATAACGTATCTCCTGAATGATGTCGGGCACGACATCGGCCAAGCGCACAAAATCGCTGTCGGCCGCCATCTGCCACGACTTCACTTCGGCCTGTGCACCAGCCACATAGATGCTGTCGGCCACTCCCGACAGCAACGGTGCGGGAGGCGGTGGTGGTGCCTGCTCCGGTTCCTGGGGTTGGGCGCATGCCCCGAAGGACAGTACCAAGGCGAGAAGGGAATATCGACTTTTGTTCATGGATAGCGGAAAGAAAAAAAACTATTTCAGGCGGAAGGTAACGGGCAAGACATATTTGCTACGCACAGCATGACCATCCTTTTGGGCTGGAATCCATTTGGGCATGGCCTTGATGACACGCAACGCCTCTTTCTTCAAGTGCTCGTTGCAACGATTGATTACTTCGAAATTAGTGAGCGAGCCATCCTCTTCGACGTAGAAAGAGACTTCGACTCGGCCCTGAATACCATTGTTAGCGGCCGATGCCGGGTACTTCAGATTGTGCAAGATAAATTCCATCAAGGCTGGTTCGCCACCAGGGTATTCGGGTTTGACATCGAGTTCCTGGAAATCATCCTTGGTGATACTAAAGTTTACTGAATCATCGTTTTTGTTGTTTTTGTCGTTCTTTGCCATGACGGGCATGGACAAGGTCAAAAGGAGGAAAAGGAGGGAATTGAAAATACGCATAATGAGGTTTTTAGGTTGTGAGGTTATGAGGTGTTAAGGTTATAAGGGGGGGGGCGAGGTTAAACCAACCACCAGCCTTACTTTGCAAATGTACTACTATTCTGCCGATTAACGCGAAAAGTAACGACGTTTTTTGTCGCACTCCCCCACTTCGGGCAACTTTTGACACCCTAACTGACCAAATCCGGAGGGTCTTCGACAAAGTGTCCTGAACCGACACTCGAACGGCCGAAAGATTTGCAGGATTGGAGAAAAAACACTATATTTGCAAGCAATATAAACACCCAACTCATATTTACATATTCTGACACTATGAAAAAGATTAGCCGCTTCTTGATTGGTGCACTCTTTTTGGGCTTGACCGCATCATGCAGTAACCAGAACAAAAACTCCAGCAAGTTGATTCTCCCTCACTCCGAGAGCACTTCCGTGGAAGGGAATGAGGCATCCGAGGTCGTTGACGAAAACACCAAGCCAGCCTCCGTCAGCCCCACTTCGAAGGACGAATACCAGATTCCCGAATCAGCCGACTTCATCCACATGGAAGAAAATGATATCGACGAAGCAGTACGATTGTTCAAACGACTGGATCACAAGTTCCTTGACCGATGGACCTACTCCAAGCGATTCTATAAATATCTAAAACACGCTGTCGATGTTCCTGAAACCAATTTGGAATATGCCGAGACATGTGACCTCAGCAGTAAAGTATGGTTACGCTGTTTTATCGACCCGTTGCCACACTCTGATTCCATTGTTCCCAAAGGTATCTCAATCAGCAAGATATCGGAAGACGCTATCACCGTCCGCTACGATACCCTTGTTCGGTTTCTGTATGGACAACAAGAATTGGATGACGAACCCTTCATCGTACACCTGATTCGTGAAGAGGGCAGTTTGGTGGTGGACGAAATAACGAAAGGGGACGACGAACATACTTCGTTCGAGAAGGAACTGAAAGATTATATCACAAAGACCAGAGCCTACTTCAAGTCGGAGAAATGGCCGAAGGACTATGAGGAATACTGCAACGGAAATGAGACTGAATACTCAAAGCATTTCCTGACAGACGTTGAAGAATATTTTAAGAAGTACCCGAACTGGGAGAATTAAGATAATAACATAGGTCCGGCTTGTTGTGCAACGTTGCAACTTTCGTCTTTTACTCCTATAAGTTCCAAATAACTATGAACAAGATCTTTTTCTCTCTCATTTTCGCTCTGTTGGCATTGTCCGTCAATGCTCAGAATCAAGTCATCCGCAGCGGCGAGATTTGGCCCGACACGGAGGGCAATCACATCAATGCCCATGGTGGCGGTGTGTTGAAGTATGGTGACACTTACTATTGGTTCGGCGAACACAAGTCGGACCATACCAGCGATGCGTTGGTAGGTGTAACGTGCTATGCCTCAAAGGACTTGATGAACTGGCGCAACTGCGGTGTGGCCCTCAGCGTGACCGACCAAAAGGGTCATGACATCGAACGTGGTTGTATCTTGGAGCGCCCGAAAGTGATATACAACGCAAAGACGGGGAAGTTCTGTATGTGGTTCCACCTCGAACTGAAAGGGAGGGGCTACAATGCTGCCCGTTTTGGCGTGGCCGTTGCCGAACGACCCGAAGGCCCCTATGAATTCCTCTATTCCGGTCGAGCCAATGCCGGGAAGTGGCCCGTGGCCTTTGACGCCGAGGCATTGAGCAAGGTGGACACGCTTGATGCTGACCACTTTAAGACGTGGTGGACTCCCGACTGGTACCGCGCTGTGGCTGAGGGTCTCTTTGTCAAGAGAGATTTCCAAGGCGGACAAATGTCGCGCGACATGACGCTCTACGTGGATGACGACGGCAAGGCCTATCACATCTTTTCGTCGGAAGACAACCTCACGTTGCACATTGCCGAACTGACCAACGACTACCTGCACCATTCGGGAAGATATACCCGTGTGGCACCAGCTGGGCACAATGAAGCGCCCGCCATCTTCAAACGCAATGGCACCTACTGGATGATTACGTCAGGCTGTACGGGATGGGCACCCAATGCGGCGAGAATGTTCTCTGCCTCAAGCATTTGGGGACCTTGGACGCAACACCCCAACCCCTGCATCGGCCCGAATGCCGACAAGACGTTCGGTGGTCAGAGCACCTTCATCCTTCCTCTTGGCAATGACCAATATCTCTTCATGGCCGACATCTGGCGTCCCAAACATCCCAGCGATGCCCGATATATCTGGTTGCCCATTGAATTTGAGAAGGAGAAACCGGTGATAAAGTGGCAGGAACAGACGTTAATCCCCACTCGCTGAAAAGCGACTATTCTAAACTACGGCACGATAGGCTCCAAAGCGGTTTCCTACAAATAGCAAAGCAACCGTTCGGAGCCTATCAATTGTTAATTTTTAATTGTTAATTATTCATTATCAATTGCCCTTCGGGTCTTTCTCCCATACCTCGAAAGTGACGGGGTAGTCGTTCTTCTCGTCGGCTGGTTGGTCCTGACTGGAAACGAGCTTAAAACCCTGAGGCAGAGGGGGGATGACGGTATCATATTCCTCGATGACGGTGTGCACACGAGTGATGTAGAAACGGTCGGCCTTGTCCCATGCCTGGGCATAGATTTGCCCACCGCCGATGACGAAAGCATCGTCGGGCGCAGCGGCCAAAGCGGCATCGAGCGAAGGGAAGAGTTCGACACCCTCGGGCAACTGCAAATCTGCCTGACGTGAGACGACGATGTTACGACGACCCGGCAGGGCGCGCCCGATGGACTCAAAGTTCTTTCTGCCCATGATGATGGCGTGACCCATAGTGGTCTGTTTGAAATACTTGAGATCGGCGGAAAGATGCCAAGGCATTCCACCTTTATTTCCGATGACATTATTCTCGGAAGCGGCAACGATGATGGTCATAATAGTGAAGGTTATGAGGTTGTAAGGTTATGAGGTTGTGAGGTCGCTATGCTGGTGAGGTTATTAGGTTATGAGGTTTTCCTTTAGAGGCATCGTTTTTGACATCTGAAGGTAACCTACCTCAAGACCTCACAACCTAATAACCTAATGAATCATTCTACATACAGCACCAATCCCTTCAGGTACTCGCCTTCGGGGTGATAGATGTTGATAGGGTGGTCGGCAGGTTGGTGCAACTGATGGAGGATGCGGACACGACGACCCGTCTGGGCAGCAGCCGAGAAGACGGCACAACGGAAATCATCCTTGGTGACCACCTGACTGCATGAGAAGGTGAAGAGTATGCCGCCTGGGCGAATCTTCTCGAGGGCCTTGGCATTGAGGCGCTGATAACCGCGCAGGGCGTTGCGGAGCACGTTTTTATGTTTGGCAAAAGCGGGTGGGTCGAGGATAATCAAGTCGTAGGGCAAGTAACCCTCGGCATCGGGTTCAAGTCCAGCACCGAAACGTTGTGGATTGTCCAAAAAGTCGAAGGCATCGGCGGCAAAAGCCTGGTGACGCGCATCGCCAGGGAAGTTCAATTCGACGTTGGCTTGGGTGAACGAGATGGCTTGCTTCGACACATCGACCGAGTGCACCAACTGAGCATTGCTGCGCATGGCATAGAACGAGAAACCACCGGTGTAGCAGAACATATTGAGCACCTTGCGGCCCGCCGAATACTTCTCGACCAAAGCGCGGTTCTCGCGTTGATCGACAAAGAAGCCGGTCTTCTGGCCCTTCAACCAATCGACGTGGAACTTCAGTCCGTTCTCCAAGGCCACATCGCTGATGCTGTTCTCCAACTCTTTACCCTGTGCGGCCGACTCGACTTTCTTGCCGTCGATGATGAGGTAGCCATTGACCGACTCACCCTCGGCCTCTGCCGTCTGGCGTGCCTCGGTCTTGTAGCCGAGGGTAGTCTCCGACTTGTAATAGACGTTGCGGATGTCGGCTCCGGCCACGCGAATCAGGTCTTCGGCCAACGCCTCGCGGATATCATGGATGCCTGGAGTGTGTGCCTGCATCACGGCGGTGCCGTCATAGACGTCGATGATGAGGCCTGGCAAACCGTCGCCCTCGCCGTGCACCAAACGGAACGCGTTATTGTCGGGGCGAATCAATCCCAACGTGCGGCGCAGGTCATAGGCCGATTGCAATCGGCGCAAGAAGAACTCATCGTCCATCTCGTCTTCCTCAAAGCTGAACACGCGCACAGCTATCGACCCAATCTGATATTGGCCCAATGCCAGGAACTCGCCGGCGTCGCTCACCACGCGAACCCATTCGCCCTCAGCCGGTTGCACCTCGTTGCCGAACTCATCCTCCATGCGGAAGATGGCTCCCGAGAATACCCAAGGATGAAACCTCTTGAGGCTCTCCTCCTTATGATGTTTTAAGATGATTGTTGTCATATATAGTAATTTTAATATTGTTGTCAAGTTATTTAATGGGGTTAATGGGCGTTATGGGCAGGATGAATCTAATGGGCAATCTGAGCCTTCGTCCGAATGGTACCCATTAACCCCATAATGCCCATAGTCCCCATTCTAAAGGAGCCCCATTCTAACAGAGACAGCATCGACCTTATCTCATGCTGTTCTTCTGTTGCCACTCCTTGCGAGCTCTGTACATCTCCTCTCTGATGCCACCGTTTTGCAAGAAGTCGTTTTTCTTCCATTCAATCAACCCGCGAATCAGCACGTCGCACTGGTGGATGAGGGTGATGGCGATATTGGCAATAGTCTCGTCCGAGCGCTCCTTGATCTTTTCCCGATAGATGGCCGAGTCGAGATGAGCCTTGCAGAACTGACGCGTCTGCACGCACCTTGGGTCATCGTATGCCCATTGTTCCAAGCCTCGAACGCGCAGATAATCTTCGTAGTCGAGCAGGAGTTCGTGAAGCGATGCGCGGTTGACATTGGTCAGTTTCAACTCCATTTCGCGCGATGTGACACCATCGATATTACCTTCGGCCAAGTTCTGTTTACCGGAACGGGCGGCCTGCACCATTTGATCGATGGTACGGTCTCCCGTACTGAGGAAAGTGTGCGCAAAATAGAATGTCACGTCATAGATGCATTCTGCCTTTCGAAAAGCTTTCAATGACCGATAATTGTTATCTTGTCGCAGAAAATCCTTATTCTCTTCCATAGAGCAATATCAATTGAAAGTTAATTACGGCTGTGTCTTTCGGTCTTTTTCTTCCGACGGACTTTTGCTATAGTATTTCTGCAATTGCTCTTTCCTTATCACGCCTACACCATCAGACATAAATATCCAAAGATCGCCTTTTTTTCCTTGCCTTACATGACCATCCGCATGGAAAAACATCTTAACGTCGTGAGATTCTGGATCGACTAACAAATATTGACGTACACGGCCATCCGCATTATTTGAATAAAGCTCATATCCATCATTGAAAAAGGCTCTATTATAACTCAAATATGTCATATTCCCTTCATCGTCAATTATATTTACATCCCTGTCGTACAACTCGACTATAACCTGATGGTCATCTGTGTAAATGAAATCTAGTTTTCCATCCTTGAGCACACCGATAGAATCATAAATTACATGATTCGGTACCGTTTGGTCCGGTTGAAAAGACGTTTTTGGGGTCCAATCCATCTTTTTTGTATCATTTTCCCCTTCATTGGTATAATAGAAATTATCATAATCTTGCCAATAGACTCTCCCTGGAACGAATTTACCACCCCTCAATTTCTTTTTCATTGTTGGTTCATAAAAACTTAGCTGTTGTCCTGTCTGACAATCATAAGTTGCCATAAAAGGCTTACCACTTTTTCCTATATAACCATTCTGAAAACCAACACCGAAATTTTGAAGCAACAAGCGATTTCCATCACGTTCCAAATGCGATTTCGAGCCATATCCCTCTGGAAACGGCGTAGCCCATATCAAGTTCAAAATCGAATCAAAGCAATAAATTGAATCAGCATCAGCCACAAAAAGGCAGTCTCCAGATTGTAGAAAATTGCTGTGCGTTCCACCTAACAATCCCCACTGTGTCATCACACAGTTAGCCTCTATTCGCCATTCCGCACTTGGGAACACCTCTTTGGTGCCTACGGAGAAAAAAGACTTGGCCGATTCCCCCATGGTTGCTTTGAACGGATATGAATGCTTTTCGCCTGTCTTTATGTTCAAATGATAAAGTGAATCTCCAATAATATATCTACCCACTTCATGTTGCAAATTTAGATACGAATCAATCCATCCGTAATGAGTGTGCATCGGGAACGTATTAGTCCACAATAGATTACCTGTAGACAATTCATACGCAATAACATCTCCCTGAATTAAACCATATTGTGTCGGATTCTTCAATGTTAGTATGATATCACTTGCCTCGCTCAACAGCATCCACGATGCCGTTTTTGACCATACGACCTGATTCTTCCAAGTATAGAATGCCATCTTACTTTTGGTCCAAAATCCTTCACCTTGACCAACAAAGAATCCCTTTCGGTTAGCATGGACAAATTCCGCTTCTGGGGTTACAGCCAACAACTCTAAATTACTCTTATCAAAAATACGACACCTGCCATCTGTCAAATAAATGTATAGATATGCAGAATCACGATTATCTATTCTTTTTTTTCCCGTCCTACAGCGTAGAAACGTTCCCTCTATCGGTTTTTCGCCACGAGGTTGAATTAATGGTCGCTGTTCAACCTCGAAATCATCCTTTGCATTCAAATTTGTAACACAAAAGAGACTGACTAACAATGCTGCAATAAAAAATCTCATATCTAATCAAATAAATTCGGTTCTCTTTATATATTGCCATACTTCAGTTGAACCACACATACAGCCCAATCATCACCACAGCAAGGGCAATCCACGATGCCCAGACACTGGGTTGCATCGGTTCTTGGATGCAACGCATGTCCTGTCGGTGGCGGGGCGACTTGTCGCACAGGCTGATGATGACCATCGAAACGATCAGCAACACAAACAGATAGAACGACAGCAGCATGAAGTGCGGCCAACGGATAACGCCTGTCACCAGACCGAACTCGGCCGACATCACGGAGGCAGGAATCACTCCGTCGGGCATGGCATAATAGAGGATGCCCACCAGGAGACATACCGCCGTGCCGAAGGTCAAGGTCAGGTTGGCGGCCAGGGGTGTGCAACGTTTCCAGAAGACGCCCATCACGAAGACGGCAGCCATCGGCGGAGCGATGAACGACAGCACCGACTGGAAGATATTGAACAACGGAATGTCCTGAATGAGGTCAATCGCTACGCAGATGACGATGCTCACCAGAGCGCCCAGGATGGTGACGATGTGCGATGTGCGACGTATCTGTGCCTCGTCGGCCTCCTGCTGGAAGTTCTTGACGTAGATGTCCATCGTAAAGACCGTCGAGAGGGCATTGAGCGCCGAACCGATAGTCGATACCAAAGCCGCCGTGAGTACCGCCAACACCAACCCCACCATGCCGACGGGGAAGAGATGGGTCACCATGAACATATACGAATCGTCGGCCTGCGGGGTCTGCTCGAAGACTCCCGTCTTGCAAAGGGCAAAGCAGACGATGCCGGGAATGATATAGATGGCAACGTCCAATATCTTGAGCCAACCGCAGAAGTTGGCACCTTTCTGTCCCTCCCGCAACGAACGGGCAGCCAAGACGGGTTGCACCATACTCTGGTCGGTACACCAGAACCAGATGCCCATCACGGGGTAGCCCAACAGGATAGGCAACCACGGGAAATCGGGGTCCGAGAGCGGTTGGAAGAGGTTCCAATAGTGCGCCGGTACGATGTCGGGGTTGGCCAATTGGTCAATGCCTCCCACGAACGAGCCGTCGCCCAACTTGACGATGCCCGCCAGGGTGAGCACGGTCGAGACCACGATGAGCAACGTCATCTGATAAACATTGGTATAGGCCACCGCCCTCAGTCCGCCCAACATCGTGAAGAAGGCCGAGATGGCCAGCAGCAACAGCGCCGACCAGAACATCGGGATGCCGAACAACTGACGGATGAGCACACCTCCGGCAAAAAGCGTCAGCGCCAACCACGAAATCAGGATTGTGACAATGGTGTACCACGCCAACATCGTCCGCGTCGATGACCCGAACCGCCGTCCCATGAACTCCGGCAGGGTCGAGATTCCCTCCCCTAAGTACCTGGGGGCGAAGACAAAAGCCAACAGGGCGATGAAGACAAACGCATACCAAGCATAATTGCCCGACACCACACCTGCCGCAAAGCCGCTGGAACACGATGCAATCAGCATCGACGGCCCCACATTGGTACCCCACATGCTGAGTCCGATGTGGTGCCAACTTAATGACCTGCTTGCCAGGAAGGCACCCTTGCCCCCCTGCTTCTGCTGGCGCGATGCCCACAATCCTATGGCCAACAACACCACGAAATAGATGGCCAAGATGGCCCAATCTATGATATGCAATTGTTCTGTCATGACAATAATTTTATACTTTTTGAACCCTTACCGAACTGGTGACATAACTAGTGACACGATTTGGTCGCTTTATATATCTAAACCGACATATATCTTATTTATTTACAATTATTTAATTTGTCCGCTAATTAGGTCACTTATTAGGGTCATTTGGGTCATACCGCTTAATTATTTCTTTGAAATCCTCATTGATGACCCAATATCCGGCACTAGTATTTCCCACTCGTTGCAAAATCCCCATCTTTTGCATTGCAGAAAGATCCCTTTTAATGGTTCTCTCAACTAGTGACATAACTAGTGACATTTCTCTGACTGAGACTTGAGGATTCTCTTCTATCATTTTACATAAAACAAATTGTCTGTCAGTAAGTTGGGCTTGTTGCAAACTAGTGACATCACTGGTGACATTTGCCCTAAACAGCATCATGATATCGGCGCCATGCACCGTATATTCAGGAGCGGGAATGTCATAATCCAGACATAGTTTGCAAATCTTCTCGATGCCTCGTCCCCAACTCTCAATGAAGCCGGCTCGATAGAAGGTGTTGGCAATGTCAGGGTTGAGGGGCATGGAGCGATGTTTCTGCTTGAGGGTCTCTGCCGTCCAATTGTCTGGGAAGATACAATCGTTGCTGATATAGAGCTTGTCCCTATAGACACTAATTTGCACCGGAATAGATGCCGCAAAGTCTTGGTGGATAAGGGCATTGAACACAGCTTCGCGCACTGCATCCTTGGGGAATGGGTAGTGCTCAATGCGGGTCACGTTGTCGTACGAAATCTCGGCAGTGAGGTATTTCGTATAGAGCAAATCAATGACTCTATCGGCCTGAATCATCAGTGAACCATGTATCTCGTCCTGATTCAACTTGCAAATATAAGAAAAAAAGAGCAATGTCTTTGTGTTTTTTCTGCAATTTATGCAATAATGCCCAAAATCTCTTTGTAAAACGCTGAAAATGTCCCGAATACAAGTCGGATTTATCTCTTCTGTTTCCTATTCTCCAATACGGACATTTCAATTTCCTCAGCTCAATCCAGCCATCCCAGTTACGACACTATCCAGCAGTTCTTTATGGAGCAGTCCATCAATATACTCTTGCGGGATAGAACTATAGCCGAACTTGGCACCCAGGATTGCACATGCCACGGCGGCATTCGTGTCGGCGTCTCCACCACTATTGACCACGCGCAAGAGACCCTCCTCGAAGGAAGACGCATTCCAATAAGCCCATAGAGTCGCCGAAAGGGTCTTCAATGTATAACCCATCGACTTTGATTCAGAAAGTCCCAATTGCGCAATGTCCACTCCCTGATGTAGTGACATATATTCGCCGATTCTCGCATCGTACCTGTTGCCCAACTCCACCACCTGTTGAAAGGTCATCTCGGAAGATTGACAAATGAGTCGGTGAATAATCTCCGAAACGATGACGCAAGAACCGACACATCTCGAGTCATAATGCGTCAAACGGCAAATATCGGCAGCGGCTTGTTCCACACCACTCGGCAACAATCCCACAACGGAGGTTCGCATCAATCCGCCATTGGAGGCTAGCCTCTTGCCATTCATTTCCCAGACACACTTGGACACGTCGAAAGGCCTCTCGACATAATCACCGAACATCAAGACCGTGTACGTGTGGCGTCCAATGCCTCGGGGCGTACCTGATGCCCAAGACTTAAAGTTCTTGGCGATGTGCGACACATCCACCTGTCGGTCTTCCACGATGGCTTGTGCAATGCAGAGCATCATGTCGGTATCGTCTGTCCACTCCCCACATTGCCATCGGCGACGATGCAGATCCTGAAAGATGTCGGCATAGTGCTTCAAACCATTAGGATACACGCGAGCCATCTCTTTTTCGTCCATGAACTCCGTGCCCAAGCCCAAGGCATCACCAATGGCCTGACCATATATCGTACCTTTTATCTTATCTAGTCTGTCCATCTGTTTTCACCGATTGAGACTCCTGATTTTATTAGAAAATCCGGAGTAAAGGTACAGATTTTTCCCATTTACGGCAAGCAAACACACTAATATTTGCAATATAGCTGTCTTTTTTTCTTCTATTATCTCATTTTAGCCTAAGATATTGCAAAAATCACAGAGTAATTGTCTCGTCTGTTCTGTTCCCATCCTCGGACGAGATGCCTCCTCCGTCGTAGCGTTTTTTCCTACCCGCTGCCCCTTAGGGCAGAATGTTTCTCCCGAACGGACACAATAACCTCTCCGAATGCATTCCGAAGGCTCACCGAAGGATGGTCAAAAAAGAGAAATCCTCTGTTCTATTTCCACTTCCATAGTCAATTCTTCTATTCGCGCCTCCTCCTTCCGAGTTTCTGGTGTCTCGGGTGTCATTATGGGCCTTAGTCATTAAGGTCATTAACACTACGCTCATCCACCTCTCCTCCCCCTTCCCTCTCCTTGACTTTCTACCGACCTTCTCCCTTTTTGCTTCCTTTAAAAGGCAGCAAGAAGGCAGAAGGTCAACCTCAAAACAACCATAGGACAACGGGAGCAGAATAGGATGAAAGGAGTATCGTGCCATTCAAAACAGGGGCAACACAAACCATTCTGAATATCAGTCGATTAAATACTTATCAAATAGTTATCCATAGAGTTATCAACATAGTTATGAACAAAATTGTTAATAACTATTCCCCCAAGACGACAGCCATCGGTTGCTTGGAGTATGAAGAAAAGGATTGTATCGGTGTTCCGACAACAATAGAAACAGAGATTTTGCCCTGAAACAAGGGGAAAACGTTGTTTATAGACAATAAAGTGTTAAAAAATAGATAATTTGTTGTCCATAGACAATAAAAATAGAGAAAAACTGCGGTGAGATAATCATCCACCAATCAGAAGATGGTAGGATAAGATTGGATGTCAGATTAGATGAGAAAACGGTCTGGCTGACCATTAATCAAATGGCGAAATTGTGGCGAGTCTCGCTCAACCATCAATGAACACATCCTCAATGCTTACAAAGGAAAAGAAATAGAAGAGGAAAAGACTATGAGAAAAATCGGAAATACCGATTTTTCTATTAACCAACATATTATTACAACCTTGATGTCATCATTTCAGTCGGTTATCGCATAAAGTCTTCTCAATCGCCAATAGCTTACCCGAATATAGTTCCTTTAATCTTGTCAAGCGCATCCATATTGCAACTTCCATCTATCAATTTCACAGAAAAATCGGGAGCGCTACTTCGGATATTCTAAGAAAATCGGAAGTAGCGGTTTATTTTTTCTTATATACACGGTTCTTATTACTACCACACGCTTCCAAATAACCGGACTCTGTAAGTTGACGAAGATAGCGCTTAGCCGTAGTGGCTGGGAAGCCAAAATAAGAATCAATGGAGTCTGTTGTGATTTCTTGTTTATCGACCAAAAAAGCCTAAATATCGACCATTTTCTCTAAAAACAAAGGATTTATCGACCATTTTTGTCTTATTTCGGCCATTTATCGACCACTTTCTTGTAGTTAATCCTCTTTTCCTTTCATCAACTCCTTGGCGCAGGCAACGGCTTGGTTGGCGTTGTCGGTGTAGGCGTCGGCGCCGATGCGGTCGCAGAACTCTTGGGTGACGGGAGCACCGCCAATCATGACTTTGACCTGCTGACGGATGCCGGCCTCCTCGAGGGCGCGGATTACTTCGGGCATATAGGTCATGGTGGTGGTGAGGAGGGCCGACATACTGAGGATGTCAGCGTGTTCACGTTTCACCGCCTCGACGAACTTCTCGGCAGAGACGTCGATACCGAGGTCAATGACCTCGAAACCAGAGCCTTCGAGCATGGAGATAACGAGGTTCTTGCCGATGTCGTGGAGGTCGCCTTTGACCGTACCTACCACCACTTTGCCGAGGCTCTCCATCTGCCCGTTGCCGCCATGCGCGGTCTGGTACTCCTTGATGAGCGCCATGGCCGCCTTCATGGCCTTGCCCGCCATAAGCAGTTGAGGCACAAAGGCTTTACCCTCCTCGAAGCGTTTGCCCAAAATACCCATTGCACCAATCATCTCGTTGATGATATCGATGCCCGGCTGACCGTCGGCCAACATCTTCTGCACCAAGGGTGTGGCATCGGTCGCCTTGCCCGACAGGATGGCTTGCTGCAAAGGAGTGACCGAAGGAACCGAATCGGTCGAAGCCGAAGAAGCGGTGGTCGAAGCATTGCCCGATATCCCTGTGGTAGGCCATTTGCCTGGTATTCGGGGACTTACGAAGCAACCCGGAGCGGTTTCGACCAACTGAGCAAGAGCGCGCATGTGACCATCGTGCGTACCACAACAACCGCCCACAATGTTGATGAGATGTTCGTCGAACATCGGCCACATCTGCCGTTGGAAGAGGTCGGGTTGCGTGGGGAACACGCCATCGGCATCGGGAATGCCCGCATTGGGGAAGACCGAGATATAATAAGGCGTCTCGGAGGCGAGGCGACGGGTGAGGTCGGTCACCATCGGGATGTCGGGATTGCAGTTGATGCCCACCGAAAGGACATGATAGTCGGGGTGCAACTGCTTGCAGAAGTCGATCACATTCTGTCCCACCATGTTGAAGCCTTCGGGCGTACGCACCGTGAAACTCAGGAAGATAGGCACACGGATGCCCGTCTTCTGCATCGCTGCCATGGCGGCATGGAGATAGGCTTCACAGTTCTGCGTGTCGAAGATGGTCTCGTTCATCACGCCATCCACACCGGCCTCCAGTTGCGCCTCAATCTGTTCCTGATAGATCTCGACCAACTGCTCGAACGAGAGTTTAGCCCCCTCCATCGAGATGGTCTCGCGCGTCGGACCCGCCCCGCCCAACACATAACGCGGTTTGTCGGGGTTGGCCAAAGTGAAAGCGTCGGCCAACTGACGTGCCAGCCGACAAGCCGCCAGATTGATTTCGCGTGTCCGGTCGGCAAACTGTGCCGGCAACGAACAACGTTGCGCATTGAACGTATTGGAGGTGATGATGTCCGACCCAGCAGCCAAGAACCGACGATAGATGTCGCCAATGACGTCCGGGCGCTCGATACTCAGGAACTCGTTGCTGCCACTGGTGCCCGTGAGGTGTAGGGCATGAATGGTGGTGCCCATGGCGCCGTCGAAAATCAGAATACGTTGGCGCATCAACTCCTCCAATGGGGGGCGGTTCACCGCCAGGGGAGCAGCGTCGGCAGGCGCGAACTGATTGAGTGCCAACGCCGTACCACGTGGACGCATCTTGCTGGCGCGCACCTCGGCGATGATGCGTTGCGCCTCTTCGACCTCCTCCTCGTTGTGGAAGTCCATCTCCAGGTGCACGCCCTCGGTGCCGATGGCCTCCAGGAGAGGTCGAAGTTCGGGCAACGTGACCCACGAGATGAGCACACTCTTGCCACCAGCCAGGATGCGGCGGTAGAGGTCGTACCACTTGGGCGAACCGCCTTGTGGTTCCCCCACGCCCGGTGTCCACTGGATAGCCTTCAACTCCTTGATTTCCAACAGGGCGGACAAGTGATGCATGGCTCCCACACCGTCCAGATGATAGATGGTGTAGGGAATGCGCTGACATTGCTCGCGGATGAAGGGTTGGACGAAACGGCGATAATCCTCGTCGCTCAACATGGTCGAGAGGTCGCATTGCAACTTGGTCATCTTGCCCGGCGCCCAAGCAGAGAAGTAGCAGAAAGCCATCTCGCCCTCCTCCTCCCGGATGATGTCATACAGCTCGTCGAACACTTGGAAATAGATGTCGTTGATGCGTTGCATCTGGTCGAGCAAGACTTCGGGTTGCTCCATGATGTCCATCATCACCCGGTCGGTGCCCTTCATGCCTGCCAGCACATCGATGCCCTCCATCAGGTCGGGCATACCCACATAGTAGTGGCCCTGCGCCTTCTCCTTGCAGGCTCGGAGCAACGCCTTGTGCAACAGGTAGTTGGGATGGTTGGGGTCAAACCGGAAGTCGTCCGTATAATGGGGGTCGGGGTGAATCCAGATGGTATCGTCGCCGCCCTCAAACTGAGCCCCCAAGATGGCAGACAGGGAACCCGGTCCCAACTGCGTATTGGCGACGGGCAACATATCGGCCTTGAGGCAGGAGTGGCCGACATACCAATCCAGATAGTTGGCGCGCCATTCGGGGTCGAACCATTTCTGGTCATTGTCTCGCGGCACAGGGGCACCTGGGATGACATTGCCCGTGCCGAAACCCGTCGAAGTGGCCTCTTGCACCGGAGCCTCGCCGGCATAAGGTCCATGGGGCTGGACGCCCACCTGAAAGTGTTCCCACATATTGAGCACGATGCCCTTGTGGTTCCACCAATCTATATAGTGCTGCTTAGTTTCAGCCAAGTTTTCTTTCCACGTCTTCATAGCTTTGTGTTTTATAAATTATAGTAACTATAATTATAATGACTATAGTAACTATAGATATTATAGAGAGTAACTAATAACTCGTTGCGCGCTTAGATTTCCAACCCTTTGAAATCGGACGAGATGTGCAACGTCTTGACGTCGTCCGAAGAATACTCATCGGTGCATTGGATGTCGTGCGACAGGAGGGGTATCTCCACCTCGGGACGGACAAAGACGGGCATTTGCTCCAAAGGCACGTCCACCCCATAGTACCATCGGCCACCTTGCCAATGCTCGCCCGTAAAGAGGTGAATCCATTCCCCCTCCGGGAGGTAGATGTCGCGTCGATTGTCGGAATTCATCACGGGGCAGACCAAGAAGGTGTCGCCAAAGTAATATTCATCGTCGATGTGCCAGACGGTGCGGTCGGCGGGATGGTGATAGAGCAAAGCGCGCACCATCGGATAACCCGACTGAGTGCACTTCTCGGCCTGTTGGACAATGTAGGGCAACAAACGGTAACGCAATCGCCACCAACGTTTTACGATAGGCGCGATGGCCGGATATTCCCATGGTTCGCGTTTGCAGGTGCCATGATAGCGCATGTGGGAAGTGAAGACACCGAACTGGGTCCATCGCACATAGATATCGTCGTGCAAGGGGGAGTTCATGAAGTTGGGCAACGAGTGGAAACCCGGCACGTCGTGGCTCCAGAACGAGAAGCCTGACAAGCCGAAGTGCAAACCACCCTTCAAACTACCAGCCATGCCGTCCCACGAGTGGGCCGAGTCGCCACCCCAATGCAGCGGATAACGTTGTCCTCCCGCCCAAGCCGAACGCCCCCAGACAATGCCATCACCACACACCTGGCGGGTCACGTCATAGGCAGAACGTTGATAAAGAATGGAATAGATATTGTTCAACTGCTCGGGCGTGCGACCGTCATGATAGTGTGCATCCATGTGGATATTCTCGCCGAAGTCGGTTTTGATGCAGGTCACGCCCATCTCCAGAAGTCGGCGTAGAAGCCCTTGATACCACTTCACCGCCTCGGGGTTGGTGAAGTCGATGGTGCCAGCATAGTCGAGGGTCGAGAAGTTGGAGCCCGAACCATTGCTCTTGCGGTTGGGACGAGGGGCAATATAATTATGTTCGACCGCCTCGGCCAACTGTTCTGCTGCCTCGGCCACATAAGGCAACTGCCAGAGCGAGACACGGAAGCCCTGTTTCAAGAGGTCTTGCACAAAGCCCTTGGGGTCGGGGAAACGCTCCTCGTTGAACTTCCACTCACACAACCAGTCGGTCTTGAACCAACCCGTGTCGAGGTGAATCACGTCACAAGGATAATGCTCCTGACGGAGCCGTCGGCAGATGCCATTCACCTCATCGGCCGAGAAATAGCTCATGCGACTCATCCAGATGCCGAAACTCCAAAGTGGCAACATGGGCGAGAAACCTGTCAGCTGTCGGTAGTGATATTGGATGCGCTCGGGCGTACCACCTCCTATCACAAAGACATCCATCTGCGGTTCTTCGCTCAGGAACTGGGTGGAGCGGGTCGAGTGGTCGGCCAACGACATCTTGCTGTAAGCCGAAGTGTGATAGAACATGGCGTACATCCGGCTGCTCATGTAAAACGGCACATTCTTGTAGCAACGGCGGTTGTTCACACCTTGGCCATCCTGATTCTTGAGCTGGAAGGTGCGCCCCGAGAGGTCCATCTTCGTGAACCTCTCTCCACTGCCCACAAAGCACTCGTCCGCCAAACATTCCACCGAGAGCGTGGTGCTGTCTATCCTTCCGTTCCGTTGCACATAGGCCAACGGCAGGGCATCGTACCTTGGGGGTGAGAAATGGTCGTAGGCCGACAGATGCACCGCCTTGTCGTTGCCTTCTGGGTAGAGCGTCAGGTCGAACGTCTCTTGCGGTGGGGGCAAAAGGTCACTCCAGGGGTCGAGCACAGGGGCGCGGTTATCCAACCGGGCATAGACCTTACCCTCAACATCGAGCACCACAAAGAGGTCTTTTTTGGTCTCTACAACCTGGAGAGGCAGCACCTTGACCGAGGGGTCGAAACAGAGCATCTCATCATTGTCCAAATCTCCCGTCGAGGCGGCCAAACGCTTGTCGCTGAGTCGGACCGTGAGGCGCAAGGTCTGGTTGCTATAGAGGCGCAACAATACCTCGTGTTCCTCTCTACCGACCTCCTTGTCGGCCTGCATATCGTTCTGTTTCAACTGTTTCTGAAAAGGAACGGTGAACACAACGCCCTGCTCCGTCGCCTCCACCCGCGTGGGACGACAAGCTATCCACAAGGCCTCATCGGCTTGCAGATTGGGGTCAAAATCCAGAAAATCGAACAAATGATAATTGGTCTGTTTCATGAGGTGAGAGATGATTATAATGGGATGAATGGGACAATATTATTAATGGGCGATACAGGGCGAATAGGGCGAAGAGGATGCAAACGACTTTACTCTCTAAGTTTCTACCCCTCCCCTTTTTCGGGGAGGTCGGGAGGGGGTCTTTACTCTTTTATTACCACATGCTTGCCAATCTGGTTCTCTCCTATCTTCCTTTCGGGCATCTCATTCCCTTGGATGGTGAAGCCGTCGGTGGCTTCGTCCAGATAGATATAGAAGGCGCGGTTGTTGGTAGCATAAGAAGCACGGCCCATGTTGTCCAAACGGTTACCGAAGATGGAAGATTTCGGTTGATACGAGAGCGTATAGATGGCGCCACAATCATGCAATTGGAGGCCGAAATGCGAGACGTGATTGCAGTTAATATGGTTGTTCTTCATCGGCCAACGACGACGGGAGGCCCAGTCCTTCGGAGCAGGCATCCACCCCCATCCCATACAGATTCCACTCCACTTGCAATGAGTGACTTCATTGAAGGCAATAATGGTGTTATAGACAAAACCTGCATTGATGGCGGGAGCGCCCCAATCCTCCATGCCTACGTGTTGTATCTCGTTGGAAGTAATAAAGATGTCGTGGCAAAGCCTCCGCCTATCGGCAGGCAAGAACGGAGCATGCGTCTCGTGACCTCCAGTCGAGAAATCGCCCACCAAGATGGCGGTAGCGCCGATGTCGGAGAAACGGCAATTAAAGATATGGCAATTCGAAGCGGTCTCGACATAATCTACGGCACATGCGCCCAAGTGGGCAAAATCGCAATCGTCAAAGACGACAAGTTCCACGCCTTGCAGGGTGATGGCCGATTGTGGACGACCAATCCAAGCCTGGTTTTCGAGCGATGCCTTGTGAGGCAATCCCGGTTCCTGTAGTTTGTAGGCATCGAAGATGGGGAATCCGGCCTGCAAGGTGACCCAACCCTCCCGATTGGGGGTAGTCCACGAGGTATATTCAAAACGGATGCCCGAGAAATAGACATCGTGCACAGGACGTTCCAGACTGCCCTCCACCTTCACCAACTGTTCGGTGACAGGGACGATGATGGGTTCCGAAGGACATGCTCCCCCAAGGTCGGGACTGACATAGTATATCAATCCGTCCGAAGGCCGTTGCAGCCATTCGCCCGGCTGATCCAGGTACGACACATGTCCGTAGAGGTTAAACGACGACGAGACAACGCGACCATCCTCCAACGTGTCGTTGATGACCGGTTGCGGCCAAGGATGCTCAAACTCGCGACGGCTCTCGGGATCGTGGAACGAGATGCGGGCCTCGTCCTTGTCCATCCGTATCCCCTTGATACGCAACAAAGCGATGGCCCATCGTTGGTGCACCAGCATCCAACCCAGGTCATCACTATGCAATAGTTCCTGATTGATATATTCTTGGGGAATACCGATCTCGCGACGCGAACGGTCGAAACTGAGCATCGGCAACAGACTGTCCTGCGGCACCAACGAGGCTTGCGGCAAACGCTGTCCTCCCTGCCACAACTGACGGGTCTCCACCCGACGACCCTGCACACGCGGGGCTTCACATACCCAAATCTGTGGACGCACCTTCGCTGGCACTCCTTGCAGTTCGGCCGACGTGGGACGACGCCACCCTTGCAACGGCACTCCTCCACGCAGAGTTGCCTTGCCGGCATGCTCCGCCCGTATCGAAAAAGAACAGTTCCTCGTTCCGCTATCCTCGGGACGCAACCAGAGGGGTTCGGTCAACAAGTAATCGCCATCGGCCAAAGTGATGGAAAAGTTGCCACGATGCAACCGACGTGCCTCTCGCACCTCCCGCAACACGGCCGACAGGTCTTGTCCTGGCTCGACGCGGATTTCGGTTTTCGATGGACCATCGGCTGCAAAGGCCAGGATGGGCCATACGAAGAGCAGGCAAGTGGCCAGTTTTGCTAAGAGTTTCATAACTGTAAGGTTTAAGGTGAGGGACGAAGGTTGTGGCGACTACGTCACAGCAGGAACTTGATGATGTCGTTGGCATTCACCACAATAAGGAGCAAGATGATGAATCCGAAACCGACATATTGCAGACGGTCCTTCAACTTGTCGCTCAATGGACGGCGGATGATAGCCTCAATGGCAAGGATGGCAATATGTCCACCATCCAAGGCTGGAATAGGCAGGATGTTCATGAACGCCAATGCCACAGATATGAATGCTGTCAGACCCCAAAAGGCACGCCAAATCCACTCTTCGGGGAAGATGGAACCCATGCTACCGAAACCGCCCAACTCCTTGGCGCCCTGCTTGGTGAAGACCAACTTGAACTGGCGCACATAGTTGTAGAGCATATCCCAACCACGGCCAATACCAGCAGGAATGGCTTCGGCAAAAGAGTAGTCGATATGGGTGAAGTACTCCTGCCCAATCATGTTCTTGAACGAAAAGCCCAACATACCGTTGGCCTCCAACTTCGTGCGGAAAGTATAGAGCGAATCGGCACGCAACACGCTGATAGTGACCGAGTCGCCCGCATGAGCCTTCAACTGTTGGCGGACATCGGCAATATAAGGTGTGTTCAAACTGTCCACCCGCATAATGCGGTCACCACGCAGGAGACCAATCTGCTCGGCGGTCTTTCCGGGCAAAACCGAATCGACCACCATAGGCTGACGGATGGTGCAGAAGTTCACCAAGTCTTCCTTATACTCCAAGAAGTGCGTACCCAACGTATCGGGCAGCGCGATGCGCACCTCCTTGCCCTGACGCAGCACGGTCACCTCGTTGGCCAAGAGGATACCACTCTGGAACGAATTCAGATCCTGCACCGGTTTGCCATCCAAGGCCATGACCACGTCGTCGTCCTGAAAACCGACGTTCTTCGCCACCTCGCTATAGGCCACGCCATAAGGCAAGTTCTTGATTTCCAATATATCCTTACCCCAATACCAAGCCATGCCGATATAGATAACAACGGCCAGGATGAGGTTATTGAGCACACCGCCAAACATGATCATGAACTGCGCGAACTTACCTTTCTTGACAAAGGCGTCGGGACGATCCGTGTCGGCCTGCTCGGCATTGTGCGTCTCGTCAATCATGCCCACGATGGCACAATATCCACCAATGGGCACCCAACCGATGCCATATTCCGTGGCACTGGGGTTGACCAATGTCGGGAAGTGTATCACATCGAAGAGGTGCAGGCCCTGCTTGTTCCAACGCAACAATGCAAAGTTGTAGGCATCGAAGAACAGATAGAACTTCTCGACACCCACCTTGAAGAAGCGTGCCCACATGAAGTGACCCAACTCATGAATAAAAACCAGCAACGAGAGACTGAGCAACAGCTCCATTGCCTTGAACCAAAATATAGAATCGAACATTATGATTATGAAAAATCAAATTACTAATTACGAATTACAAATGACTTGCAACCAATTACGAATTACAATTTACTAACCGTATTGACTGAAAGTCCCCCCTCGGGGGTCCTCGCAGCGACAGGGAGGGTTGATAACCCTCCAGCGAGAAGACGAGGCTTTAGCCGAGGGGCACTTAGGAGGGGTCTCTTTCCAATATCTCCCTCGCCTTGACCCTTGCCTCAGCATCGATGGCGAAATAGTCGTCCAAGGATGGTTTAGCCACGAAAGGCATCGCCTGCATGGTCTTCTCATTGACCTCGGCCATCTGGAGGAACTTACACTGCCCCTTGCGGAAAGCCTCGTTGGTCACCTCGTTGGCGGCATTGAGTACACAAGTTCGGTCCCCCCCTTTGTCCAATGCCTCGAAGGCCAGACGCAGATTCGGGAAACGCTCCAAGTCAGGACGTTCGAAAGTGAGGTGAGCATAGTCCTCCATCTTCAACTTTCCGTTGATGTGCGAAGGCATGCGGTCGGGATAACTGAGGGCATAGGCGATAGGCACCTTCATGTCGGGGCAACCCAACTGCGCCTTGATGGCGCCGTCCGAGAACTGCACCATGCTGTGCACAATGCTCTGAGGATGAACGGCTACCTCAATCTGGTCAGGCGTCATACCAAAGAGCCAACGCGCCTCGATGACCTCAAAACCTTTGTTCATCATGGAGGCCGAGTCGATCGTAATCTTGGCGCCCATGTCCCAGTTCGGATGTTTCAATGCCTGGGCTGCAGTCACGTCACGCATCTGCTCCATCGTGAAGGTGCGGAAAGGACCACCCGAAGCGGTGATGATGAGTTTGTCAATCGGATTGTCCAAATAAGAGACGGGGGCATCGTCACCCTCCTTCACGGTCTTGGGTTTCGCCAACCAAGGGAAGCAACCCTTCGCCACCGACTCACCCTGCAAACACTGGAAGATGGCCGAATGCTCACTATCAACAGGAAGGATAGGCACCTGATACTCAGCACAAAGGTCCTCGATCAACTGACCGGCCACGACGAGTGTCTCCTTGTTGGCCAATGCGAGAGCCTTCTGCGCCTTGATGGCTGCTACCGTAGGACGCAAACCGGCGAAACCGACCATGGCTGTCACCACCACATCAATAGGACCTGCCGTCACGACTTGGCACAACGAGTCGGCTCCCGTCCACACCTTGATAGGCAGGTCACTCAATGCCTCTTTGACTTTGTCGTAATAAGCCTCATCGACAATGACGACCACCTCGGGCTTAAATTTCCGTGCCTGTTCAATCAGCAAATCGGCACTGCGATGTGCCGTGATGGCATATACTTCAAACAAGTCAGGATGTTCCTCGACCACCTCCAACGTCTGGCGACCGATACTACCTGTACTTCCTAATATAGCGATTGTTCTCATTCTCTGCTTTTCTTTTTCTGTTTTTCTACTTTGCCCGATGCCGGCTTGGCAGTTTCCTGAGGCGTAAGCGTCAGAGGCATCACCGTCTCGGGCTCCAACATCTGGCCTTTGTGCCAAAGCATGAGGCCAACCCAACTGTCGGCTTGGTTCTGCGGGTCACCGGCATGGCCCAATACCTGCCCCGACTTGACCTCTGCCCCCACTTCGACCATCACCGACGAGAGGTGATTGAAGATAGACACATAGTCCTGAGGATGTTGCACGGTCACCTGATAGCCCGAACCCATCAAATAGACCACCGAGATGACATTACCCTCCGTGGGGTTGAGCACAGGCACGCGATTGTTCAGTTCGATGCGTGTCTCTGGGTCGGACTCATCTTCCTGAAAGATGATGCGGCCACGCACAGGCGCCATGAAGATGATGGTCGGGGTCTGCGGATTCAGTTCGTCCAACGCATTGAGGCCAAAACGCTCCCGTTTCTCGTACTTATCGACAAAAGCCAATTCGCGTTCCGAGGCAGCGAGCAGCGTGTCCTGAATGATGGGGACCGACGAGTCGTATGGCAGCAGTGCCTCGACCGCCTCGGCCTTGACACGGTCACGCAGGATATCCATCATGTTGTTCAGATAAGCCATTCGCAACGTAGTCTCCCGTTCCAGACTGTCGATACGCATGGCACTCTGCATCACCACGGCGCGTTTCTCCACGTCCAGATAACCAGGCAGAAAGACGTTCAGTCGCGTGCCCACTATCAAGACGAAGATACCCGTGGCAAGAAGCATACCCTGCAAAAAATACAACGTACGCCTTTTCCAGATGAAATCTATGAATTCTTTTAGTTTCGGGTGCATAGTCAATAACTGGTACAAGCATAGCTTGACCATAAAAAATCTGTGCAAAAATACATTTTTTTTTCGACATATTCGACAATTGGCAGGATTTTATATGCTTTCGGTAGAGTATTTTTAAGGTTCGTTTGCAAAATAGGGTATATTTCTCTATCTTTGCGACCAATAAGTAGTTGTTCAAAATTAATTTTATGTATCTATTGGTTTCATAATTTACTATCTTTTTCACTCTTGGGCGCATCTTTCTGCCTTGCCCTCAGGCACAATGGATACATTGCGCCATCGTCCAAAACAGAAATCTGCATCCCAATAGAAGAAAAATATAGTTAATTAATTATTACCAACTACTTAAAAGACCATTTTAGACCACATCTTTTATAATGAACATCGCAGTTCTCTTGGCCGGCGGAACCGGCAAGCGCATGGGTGGCAACTTACCCAAACAGTTCATCGAAGTGGCAGGACGCACCATTCTGGAGCACAGCATCCGCGCTTTCAGTCAACATCCTGACATTGACGAGATTGTCATCGTCAGCCATGCCGACTATGTCGAGTTGGTGGAGTCGATTGCCCGCCCCTACTCCAAAGTGAAACATGTCGTGACGGGGGGCAAGGAGCGTTACGATTCGACCCTGTCTGCCCTTCGTCTCTACCAACAGGAACAGACCTCGCACCCCACTTCGGACATCCGCGTGCTCATTCACGACTGTGTACGATGCCTTGTCTCTCAACGCATTATCTCGGATTGCATCGAGGCCATGAACCGCTACAAGGCAGTCGATGTTGCCATCCCATGCACCGACACCATCTGCGAAGTCAATGCCGAGGGTCACATCGTTCGCATTCCACCTCGCGCTTCGCTTCGCAATGTCCAGACTCCACAGGCTTTCCACTTGGACACCATCGCCGAGGCCTATCGCATTGGTTTGCAGGACCCTGCCTTCGTCACCACCGACGACTGCGGTGTGGTGCACCACTATCTGCCCGAGGTGGACATCTACGTGGTGGAGGGTGAATCGACCAACATCAAGATTACCTATCCTGCCGACTTGGTATTGGCCGAAAAGATACTGAAAGACAAAAAGTAAGCCCATTTGCAAAAAAGCAACAATAAATTTGGTGGATACAGCAAATTGCTCTATCTTTGCACCCAAATTGGCAAGTCATTTCCCATAAATAAATCCCATAAATAAAACCAAAAATACGACTATGAAAAAGATTTTTGCGACAAGCCTCGTCACGGTCGCTTGTATGCTCTTCCAGACGACTAACGCTCAGAGCGTTCTCTCCAACCTTCTCTCGAATGTAGCCAACGCTGCGGCTCAGAGTACCACCCAGAACAACGGCGGCAAGGGTTCCTCTTCTTCCGCCTCCTCTAACGTCCTGGGCGCCGTGCTCAATACGGCTGTCTCCACCGCTACCGAAAAGACCTCCGAGGACACGGGCAATCTCATTGCCAACCTTATTGCCTCGGTCACTGGCGATGTCACAACCACCTCGGCAAGTGTTGTCGGCACATGGAGCTACGATTCTCCAAGCGTACAGTTCGAGAGCGAAAACTACCTCACTCAGGCTGGCGGCGCCGCCATTGCCGAGAAGTTAGAAACAAAGCTCGCCTCGCTTTATAAGTTGGTAGGCATCCGCGCCGGCAAGATGACTTTCACCTTCGACGCCAACGGCAACATGACCTATGGCGTGGGCAGCGTGAAACGCGCTGGCACATACACCTTCGACAATGCCACCAAAACCTTGACTCTCACCACCTCGGTAGGCACTTCATTCCGTTGCTATGTCACCGTTTCGGGCAACACCATGTACCTCACTTTCGATGGCGATAAGTTCCTCAACTTTGTCAAGACTATGGGTAGCAAGTTCAGCACCCTGAGCACCGTCGTTGCCTTGGTCAACAACTACGAGGGCATGAAAGTGGGCTTCAAGTTTGTAAAATAAATAAAAGGGAGTACAAGAAGTATAATAAAGGAGTTAATTTCATGGAGTTAACTGGAGTTAGCTGGAGTTAACAGACGATTGCTTTAGGCTATCGACACTCTTTCCTTTTCGCAAGAGAAACGTAATTTGTAATCAGTAATTTGTAATTGATTCAATCGTCCGTTAACTCCCTAAGCGAAGCGATAACTTCCATTTACTCCCGTTAACTCCCCGCATTTGAGCAAGTTGCAATTCTTGCACAAATGCAACTACCACCAGAAGTATTTAGCATTCCATATACAACCAGCAACCTCCGGGGCTTCGATTTTCGACCTCGGAGGTTGTTGCTTTTTGTCTGTCGGATAGAAGGAAAGAGGGGGTGATAACACTCCGAAAAGGGGTACCGCCTCGTGAGACGATACCACCCCGAAACACGTTACTGAGTAACGGATAATATTACTGATGACGGAAAATAGTTCTTTGGAGAAAATAAACTCAGTAACGAGAGAACATTCATAAATGAGACACTCTTGTATTGCAAAGCAATAAGAGTTAATTCTTGTAGTTAACTGGAGGCTAATTATTGCTAAAGGGCTCTTCGAGCCGTTAAAAGTGCTTCGCACGCTAATAGCCTTCGGCACTAAGGAGCTCGGGAGCAATCGGAGTAGTCGGAGTAATCGGAATAATCTGAAAACTCGGAAGTTTTTCAATTTTCAACTTTCAATTTTCATTCGTCCGTTAACTACTGGAGCGAAGCGATAACTCCTATTAACTACCATTAACTCCTATGACGGTGCATAGCGATTGTCAAAAAGAGACTTAAAAGACTCTGCCGGTTCATTCCAAGTGCCAATTCCCAACTACAGGCTAATACGCTTCTAATACTGTTACTTGGAACTCGCCGAGAGATAACGCAAGATACAATAAGTGAAAACACCTCTGTGAAACAATGATCGGGAACGTCGCCGCCGCAACAGTTTCCTGCTCGACACACTGACTACATAGACGTAATCCCGAGACGAATAGATATTCTAAAAACAATTGAAACAGAGTCGATTAAGTCTCTTACTATAATCAATTAGCCATCTTAAGTTCACGGATGTGCTGGAAGTCCTTCCAATGGGGCGCCTCGCGATACGCCTTGAGAGAACCGACAGGAACGAGAACGACAGCATTCTGATAACAACTGAAAGATTCTTTGAGCAAACGTGGCGGACGCGCAGATCGTGCCACAATGGTCCCCAGACTGTCACAACCTTGGAAAGCCCAACGGCCCACCGTCAGACAGGAACTGGAAAGTACCACCGACTTCATGTTCTTACAGCCCTTGAAGGCATAGTCGGCAATATAGACAACACTGTCGGAGAGTCGCAACTCTCGCAGGTTCTTGCAATCCTTCATCAGCCACGGTTCTATATGACGTACGCCAAACGGGATAGGCATCGTCAACAGATTGGCACAACCGGAGAATGCCTCGGCTCCTATCTCCTTGACCGTGATAGGCAGATAGACATCCTGCAACGAGGCACAACCGGCAAAGGCTCGTTCGCCCAAAATGACCAGGCTGTCCGGGATATCGAACTGCGCCAACTTCTGGCAACCTGCAAACGCCTCATTATCAATCACGGTGACCGTGTTAGGCAGATTGAGTTTCGTCAGACTCTTGCAGTTGTAGAACAGACGGTACTTCACCTCACGAAGGTCGGCCGGCACATCGACCGAAGTCAACTGCTCGCAACCGGCAAAGGCCCGTTCGCCCAAACTATGCACTGTAGAGGGAATAGAAACAGAGCGCAGACCCACACATCCGCTGAATGCGCCAGCAGCAATCTCGGTGACGTCAAAATGCTCTCCTTCGTAAGAGACAAGGGCAGGAATAGTGACGTTGCCCATGATACCATTCGGGTTAGAGACCACTTCGCAAGTAGTACGACCCGTCACTTTGAAGAACATGACAGAACCGTCCTGCAACAGAGCCATAAAGTCTGCACGGGAATTCAGACTCTTTACTCCATGAGGGATGCTCTCCTCCAACTCATCTCGCACGCAAGATGTTTGGATTGACAGGCTACTAAACAATAAGCCGTATAATATTAGTAAATTCCAAAAACTTCTCATGGCATCATCAGTTTAAAAATTCTCCTTCAACTATCCTGGCACAAAGATATGGCAAAATTCAGAATATTAGCCACTTCCCACCAAAATAAAGACAAAAACAGAATATTTTTCTATTTTTGCCACCCTAACATAACAAAAACAAAAAAAAATTGACTGCCAATTTGCTCATTAGCAGTCAATTCTTCTGACAAATAAATATTTGTCGGGGTGACCCGACTCGAACGGGCGGCCTCTACGTCCCGAACGTAGCGCGCTACCAACTGCGCCACACCCCGCGAGAAAAAGTTAAGAAATAGGAATGAAGAAATAAGAATGGAAGTAACTCAAATGAAACAACAATCAAGAAACAAACTCTTAATTCTTATTTCTCATTTCATAACTTTGAAATGTTCTCACCATCGCCGAAGCGATGATGAGACATTTTTGATTAGTCCTGATTCAAGTTGATACGCTTGAAAGCGGTAACAGTCAGACCCTTCTGTACAGAGTCCATGTACTGCTGAACGTTCAACTTAGCGTCGTTGATGAACTCCTGCTCAACCAAGCAGTTCTCCTTGAAGAACTTGTTCAGACGACCCTTAGCGATGTTCTGAATCATTGCCTCAGGGAGGTTAGCAGCCTTCTGCTCAGCAGCTTCCTTCATGATCTTGCGACCCTGCTCTGCCTGCTCAGCGGTGATCCAACCCTTAGACATGTTGCTCTCGATGTGATCCTCGCTGTCGAAGTGGTTAGGATTGAGACCAGCCTTCTTGAGAGCTGCCTCAACAGCCTTCTGAATCTGCTCCTCCTTAGTCTTGATGATAGCGATGTTGAGCTCCTCATCCTTCTTCTCCTGTGGGATCTCGTCAGCGTTAACTGCAACAGGGTTCATAGCAACAACCTGGCAAGCAACAGCCTTGAGAGCCTCCTCGTTGGCATTCTGGTTGAATGCTACAACCGAAGAGAGCATGTGGTTGAAGTGGTTGTAGGCAACAACGCCCTCACCCTTGACGAAGTCGTAAACGACCTCCATCTTCTCACCACAAGCACCTGAACGCTCGGTGATGACGTCACCAACCGTGCTTCCCTCCAAAGGCAGGGCGAGCAAAGCAGCCTGGTCGGCTGGCTTGTTGGCCATGATGAGGTCCATGATAGCCTTAGCCAAATCCTGGAAACGGTCGTTGTTGGCAACCGACTCGGTCTCACACTTCAAAGCCATGATGGCACCGTAGTTACCCTCGGTACGTGCAATGACAACGCCCTGTGCGGCATCACGAGCCTCACGCTTAGCGGCGATTTTGGTGAACTTCTCGCGAATCCACTTTACAGCGGCATCGAAATCGCCGTTAGACTCCTCGAGAGCCTTCTTGCAATCGCCCATACCAGCCTGGGTCATTTCGCGAAGTTTCTTGATATCTGCAATTGAAACTGCCATAATAGTATTCGATATAAGAGAGACATGACTGCAAAGCCAGTCTCATAGGTAGAACATTAATGGGGGACTCTGTTTCGAGTCCCCTATTGTTTGATTTACTCTGCCTCGGCAGCAGCTACCTCCTCTGCAGGAGCAGCGGCCTCCTCCTCAGCTGGAGCTGCAGCAGCCTTCTTAGACTTGCGTGGAGCCTTGCCAGAAGCCTCAGCAGCATCGCTGTCGGCCTTCTCGACCTTGCGCTCCTCAAGACCCTCGGCAATAGCCTGGCATACAGCGCCCATGACTACGTCGATAGACTTGGTAGCATCGTCGTTAGCTGGGATGATGAAGTCGATGTCGCGTGGGTTAGAGTTGGTATCCACCATACCGAATACAGGAATGCCCAGACGGACAGCCTCTGCAACGGCGATGTGCTCCTTCATTACGTCAACAACGAAGAGGGCAGATGGCAGACGGTTCAAGTCGGCGATAGAACCGAGGTTCTTCTCCAACTTCTCACGCTGGCGGCTAATCTGCAGACGCTCGCGCTTAGAGAGGTTGTTGAATGTACCGTCCTTGGTGAGTTTGTCGATGTTAGCCATCTTCTTCACAGCCTTGCGGATAGTGGTGAAGTTGGTGAGCATACCACCTGGCCAACGCTCGATAACGTATGGCATGCCAATGGCCTGAGCCTTCTCGGCTACGACCTCCTTGGCTTGCTTCTTAGTAGCGACGAAGAGAACCTTCTTGCCGCTCTTGGCGATAGCCTTGAGCTGCTCAGCTGCCTCGTCGATTTTAGCAACTGTCTTATTCAGGTCAATGATATGGATGCCGTTACGCTCCATGAAGATATATGGAGCCATTGCTGGGTTCCACTTGCTCTTGAGGTGTCCGAAGTGAACGCCGGCCTCCAAAAGTTGGTCAAAATTTGTGCGTGACATAATTGTCAATTGTTTTTTTGTTTACATTCTTGTTATGCAACCCGCAGGTAGTCTGGTCGTCGGTCTGTGCCGAAGGCAAGGGTCCTGACGGATTTAGATACTAAACGCGTAAATATCTCAGCACGCTTCACGCGGCTGGTAGGATATTAACGCTTGCTGAACTGGAAGCGACGACGAGCCTTTGGCTGACCTGGCTTCTTACGTTCAACGATACGTGCATCGCGGGTGAGGAAGCCAGCCTTGCGAAGAGCAGACTTGTTCTCCTCATTGATCTTAACGAGCGCACGTGCGATTGCGAGGCGGAGAGCCTCGGCCTGGCCCTTATAGCCACCACCCTGAAGGTTTACCTTGATGTCATACTGCTCAGCAACACCTACTTCGTTGAGAGGCTGCTTAACGATGAACTGAAGGATAGACGATGGGAAGTAGGCCTGGAGTTCCTTCTTGTTGATGGTGATGTTACCAGCACCTGCAGCAACATAAACGCGGGCAACGGCGGCCTTACGACGGCCAATTGCATTGATTACTTCTGCCATACCTGTCTATTACTTTAGAGTGTTAATGTCAATTACCTCAGGCTGCTGTGCTACCTCCTTGTACTCTGAACCTTCGTAAACACGAACGTTCTTGAGGAGCTGAGCGCCCAACTTGTTCTTTGGAAGCATACCCTTCAGAACGATCTGGAAGAGGGCAGCATAACCATTCTTTGCTGTTACGCTGGCAGCGGTGTGTACGCGCTGGCCGCTTGGATAACCGGTGAAGGTGAGCCACTCGCGCTCAGTCCACTTGTTGCCGGTCATTGTCACTTTCTCTGCGTTGATGATGATGACGTTGTCACCACAATCAACATTAGGGGTAAAGCTTGGCTTGTACTTACCACGGAGGATCTTTGCGACCTTTGAGCAAAGACGACCCATCACCTGGTCAGTAGCATCCACAACAACCCACTTTTTCTGTGCAGTTGCTTTGTTCACAGAAATGGTCTTGTAAGATAAAGTATCCACTGTTGATTTTGGATTAAATAATTAATAATAGGTTAACTGTGCAGAGCCTCAGTTTACGGACAAGCTCCCCGAGGATGCACCGAAAAGCGCGGCTTTTCAGGCCATTTCTCGCAAATCGGCTTGCAAAGATACATTTTTTCCTCCACATACGCGCCGCATACGTTTTTATTTTTCTCCGAGGCATCGTTTTTCCAGTCCCCTCGTCTCGGTTTGTCATCTTGAGTAAGCAATCATCGCTACTTTTTACCTCCCCGCCCCTTCATCGGAGGGCGTCGTTGCCTCGGACCGACCAACTGTTTCTCCGGACCGACAACTCCCCCGACGCTGTCCTACCGTAGTTGCGTTCTTTTTGCGTTCTTCTTCCTTTCTTTTTTGAACCTTTTTGCTCCCTTTTAAAGGCAGCAAGAAGGCAGAAGCTCAAAAGCGATCCAGAAGAAGGGAGACGGCGAGTGCGGATGGGGAAAGTTTGCGCCCCCTTTTTGCCGACTATCCTGCTCAAAACCACGCCATAGCATTTTGACCAAGGCCCCAAAAAGAAAATAATTGAGGCATTTCTCACGATAATTCAAAAATTATGAGTAAATTTGCCGCGCGAAAATACAATACCCTCTACGTTTCACATTATGGTTTGGCACCTATTGGCTCTACTCACCGCCTGCATCTGGGGCTCCACGTTTGCGGCAAGCAGTCTGCTCATCCGGGCAGGACTCTCGCCTGCCGAGATCATGCTGTTCCGCTTTGCCATTGCCTATCTGCTGATGCTGCCCTTCCAGGTCAAGGGCATGGTGCAACGGGGTCAACGGTTCAACCCGCACGACCGCAACATGCTATTGGTCAGGCTGCGTGACGAGGGATTGTTCATCCTGTTGGGACTGACGGGCGGCTCGCTCTACTTCCTGAGCGAGAACTATGCTGTCAAGCTCACCAACTTCACCTCGACCGTCGCCCTCATCGTCAGCACCTGCCCCATCCTGACGGCTCTGGTGCACCGACTGATATGGCGCGGCGAACATCTGTCGAACCGCTTCCTGTTGGGGTCGGCCACCGCCATGGCGGGTGTTACGCTGGTGGTGCTCAACGGTGTGTTTGTCTTGGACGACAACCCCTGGGTTATTGTGTTGAGCTTCGGGGCTGCCCTGTTCTGGGCCTTCTACAGCATCATCCTCAAGGTGCTCGACCGCCGCTATAGCAGTGATTATATCACGCGCAAGGTCTTCTTCTGGGGCGTGGTCACCATGTTGCCCGTCTGCCTGGTCGAGGCTTACTCGGGGCACAGCGAACTGTTCCCGTTGTCGGAAACGGACGGCGCGCCTACGTTGAACCTGAGTCTGTTGGCCGTGCCCGAGGTCTATCTGACGTTGCCCTTCTTGGCACTGATTGCCTCCTTGGGTTGCTTCCTGACCTGGAACATCGTCTGCAAACGGCTCACGGTGGTCACGGCGAGCAACTACCTCTATTTCAACCCCGTAACTTCGCTCTGGATGGGTGCTTTATTGCTCGGTGAACAGGCCACTTGGCCCGCCATCGTCGGCTGTCTGGTCACCATCGGGGGCGTGTATATGTGCAACAAGAAGTCGCAAGGTTAATATTTATTATTTAATATTTTGTATTTCTAAACAAGTATAGTGACAACTACCACCATCCTCCTCCTGTGCCTCTTGGCTTTCGGTGCCGCCGTCGTGCAACGCGTGTCGGGCTTCGGCTTCGGCATCTTCATCATGACGGCCTTGCCCTACCTGATGCCCACCTTCGGCGAGGCGGTCACCCTGAGCGGCGTGTTGGCATTGGCCACATCGACCACCATTGTCATCCACATGCACAAATATATCGTCTGGAAGAAGCTGTTGCCCATCCTGACGGTCTTTCTGATTGTCTCCTGGTTTGCAGGGCAATGGATATCGGCCACCAGCGACGGACTGTTGAAGCACATCCTGGGCGGTGTACTTCTGGCTGCCAGCATCTGGTTCATCTTCCTGAGCGAACGCATCCACATCAACCCCACCCTGCCGATGCAAGTGAGCATGGGTACGCTGTCGGGTGTGATGGGTGGTCTGTTTGGCATGCAAGGTCCGCCCGCTGTGCTCTATTTCCTGGCCTCGGCGTCGCGCAAGGAGGAATATATGGCCATGGCGCAATGCTACTTCCTAGTGGGTAACCTGGCCATGACGGGCTTCCGTGCCTACAATGGTCACCTCACTACCAACGTCCTCTGGGCCTGGTGCTGTGGTCTGCCTGCCGTCCTGTTGGGCACTTGGTTGGGCAGTATCATCTTCCGCAACATCCCTATCCGCATTCTCCGCAAGATCATCTATATCTACATGGGTATCAGCGGAGCCATTGCGTTATTCTTGTGAGAAGGCCCAAGACCTGAGACCCCCCACTAACTCCCCCGAGGGGGAGAACTTATCCCCGCGGACAAAAGATTCATTCAAATAGCTACATAAATCCCCTCCCCTGTGTATTCTCGCAGCTAAGGGAATTCCCCTCCCCTCGGGGAGGTCGGGAGGGGGTCTCAACTTTTCAAAGAATATGCCTAAAGACTTAGATTCCATCGAAGAGCTCAACTTCATCGCCACCGTCGAAGAAGATGCCAAGATTGATGCCTATATCACCCAGTTGCGTGAATGGGGCTACGGCTCCATCCGCGAGGTCAATGACCTGCACCAACTCTTCTGGGAGCTGTCGCAACGCAACCTGGTGCTCGACAAACTGTTCCGCGTGGCGGTGGTCGAGTGCATCGACGAGGAACCTCTTTACCTGAAGTTCCTCGGCATGGCCAAACACTATAACGGTTGGAAGCAACAGAGCATCGACAAGTTCGGACAGCAGATCAAGACGTTGCGCAAGGAACTCAACGAACAGCGTGAGGAGAACAACAGCATCCATGAGTTGTTCCGCAAACTCCAGTCGGAGAATGTCAAACTCAAGATGGAAATGCTGCAAATGAAGCCGAAGTCGGAGGGCGCTCAGGTCAACGAACTGCGTCACGAACTCAAGAAGCAATACAATCTGGAACTTGCCGAGATTCGCACCAAGCATAAACCCGACAAACTGATTCGCCAGGCATTGCTCAATGACCTCTGCAACCCCTGCTCGAAGTTGTTCAATGCCTTCGACCTGACTCGCGAAGAGGACTGCCAGGACTACATCCAATGGTTCCGCAAGGCGGGTCGGAAGATCAACAACCCGACTCTGCGCGACATCGAACAGCGCTACGAAGGTCACGACCTCGGCACCTTCCACTCGTTGGTCGAGACCTACAATGCAGAGTGGGCTGCCCATCACCAAGGACAGTCGGAAGAGGAAGAGGAAAACGCGTGAACACGTTCGGAGGCAATCGGAGTACTCTGAATACTCAGAGTTTTCTGAAATTTTCCGAGCAATCGGAATACTCCGAATACTCAGACTAATCCGATTATTCCGATTACTCAGAATACTCCAACTACTCCGATACACCTCTATACAAAAACACCCACGGGGCAAGCATCGTTATGATACTTGCCCCGTGGGCTTTATATAGACCTCTAAACGAGGCTTTTACAGGTTCCAGGAAGAGAGGGTGAAGTTCTTCTCGACCGCTGCCTCTGCCTCGTCGGGCAGGTTGTGGAAGAAGTCGATACCCGTGTATTCCTCCAACTCGTCAATCGAGATGGCGTGCTTGGCAATCTCCGACTTGTTGGCCTCCACTTCGTAGTCCTTATGCTCCATCCAGAAGGCAATGGCCTCATAACCAGAGCTCTTGCACTTCAGGAGCGCCATGTAGTAGTACTTCGGGATAGCGACTCTCTTGCCGTTGCCACGTTCGCGATAACCCAGAATCTTGTCCTTGTCAATCGTGCCACCCTTCACGACATAGAGCGTGTCGGAGAAAGAGGCATCGCGACCCAGGTTCTGAACATAACTCTCGTAGCCCACCCAGTAGTTCTGGTTGAAAGCCGACATCTGTGGCGACATGTTGGTCATATAGAATGTCTGGCGGTTGGCTTCCTCCGAGACGAGGCGGTCGTTCGAGGCGCAGAGGTGACCACGATCGTAGCCTCCGCCGAAACCATTGTAACCGATATAGTGCTTGGAAGGAATCTCTGGATCATCCGAGAAAGCATCACTGCCGCTACGGCCGGTATTCTTGGCACGGTTGCTGCCGTCGAAGCGGAAGGCCACCCAACGGGAATGATACTGAACCGTATCGTAGGCCAAGCAATAGTTCATGATGGTATCATCCTTCTCTGCCCTCTCGATGATGAGATTGTGCGTGACGAAGAGGTCGCTCGTTTGCAGCGCTGGCACCTCCATCATTTTGGCATCTGCTGCCGAGGCCTTGCCAATCTTGCTCTCGACACCCAGTACGACTCCATCGAAGTCATACGGGTCGTCGCCACAAGCGGCAAAACTCAGCAGTCCGCACACGCCTACAGACAATGCCCACAGGCTCTGTGCTTTGAATATGCTATTTTTCATACCTTTACGATTTAATCTTTATCGGCCACAGCTTTGTAGATGACAATCTTGGAAATCTGCGTGTTGTGGGCCGACTCCACTTTGAGCGTATATTGATTGCCAGCAGCCTGATAGTCAGCAGCAATCTCATATTTATTAGTGGTCTGAGCACCAGTAGTCGAAGCACTGACTGCTGTTTCGCCGACATAGAAATTCTGGACTACAGCAGCAGAAGCCTTTTCTGCTCCTACAACTTCAATACTTGAGACGGCAAAATCGAAGGCAGGCAAAGTCAGGGTTGCGCCCTTCTTACCTAACATCAAGACTTTGCTGGTAGCATTGTAATAGTACTTATCAGGAGCAGTCAAAGTGATAGTATAGTCTCCGCTGGTGAATGTCTGAGTATCAGTAGCGCCATTGGCAGAACCCTCTGGGAGACCCCAAGTATTTGAAGAGAAGTCAAGTACGATACCGTCTCCAATAGGTGTAGGAGGAACTTCTCCTCCACCTTTAACATGGCTGACATATCTGGCGTTAGCAATTTCTGCCTTACCATTATAATCCTTATAAATACCAGTCAAGGTAAGAGTATCGCCCTCTGAAATACCCATATTTGCGAACTGCTTGGCAGCACCAGATGCATCAAGCAAACCATAAATATAGATAGATGATTCATCTTCAACCAAATCAAAGTTGCCATAAGTGGTATTGGCGATATTCTTAACAACACCAGTCAACTTATAGCCCTTCTTTGTATCTTTCAACTCCAAGAACTCTTTGATAGATTTATGCTCAAATTCAATCTGAATACTATCCGGGTCTATACCAGTGGTAAGAGAGTCTCGATACATAGCGAACGAAACTTCCTTGACGCCAGCACTACCAAAATATTTTTCCAAAGAGCCATAGAGAGTTACAGCCATACCCAACTTATCAGAATGATCTTTCAGGTTAAGAGAATCTCTAACTTCTCCCATAGGCAGCTGAATAGCCATACAATTTGAGGCAATCTGCTCATCGGCTGATGGTGCCAGAACAATATTGCTCTTCATATCATCAGTAGGCACTCCAAAGACAGTGTTATTGATGTTTGTAGACGTTTCTCCTCCAGTAGGAATATAGCCAACAATATAGCCCTTCACCCAGTATTTGCCTGTCTTTCCACTACCCTGAGCTTTGATGGCTGCAGGCACGCTAAATGGGGTCTCGCGATGAGAACCAGTAGTATCGTCATCTACAATACCACCTCCATTTTCCTCCAAAAACAATTGATAGGGAGCTGGCACATCCTCGCAAGACGAGATGCTGGCAGCCATTACAAGACTCATGGCCAAGCCCAGAAAATAATGTATCTTTTTCATATTGAATGATGTTTTTACTGATGAATAATTTTGAAGTCAGAAGGAGCTCGCAAATTGAGCTGCCACTTGTCATCGAAGCTGTCGTACGAGAACAAACCGGACAGTTCCACGGTATCTTTTGGCAAGACGATGTGCGAACATTCATTGCCTGTGCTGGTACGCACCAACATGGTCGAGTTGTTGCTAATCAACTTCAAGGTACGGTTTACGCCATAACCTGCATCTTCCAGTGAATCAGGAGCTAAGGTTGCTACGCCATCGGCCTCCACAAAGATGCCTCGCACGGTGGCGATGGTAGGATAGTTGGTGGCAACGCGGTTTTCGCTTGCACGGATCCAAGCGTCGCCTTTATCGTCAGCAAGAGGCTTGCACTGGCACTCTGCTACCGTGGTATCGGGGACTCCAATCAGCTGCACGTGCTCTTGGAAAATCTGCAACGGAATAGGTCCGAGGTTGTGGTTGCCAGAAGAAGTATAATAAGGATAACCGATACGAGGCACACGACTGTAGGCACCGACATAAAGACCCTTGAGGTTGATGCGGATGCGCTGACCCACAGGATAAAGTGGATAGAGGCAAGTGTTCTTGACCTCTACGTCAATGGCCTGATCTTCACCAGTTGCGGGGTCGATATTGCGCACCAGCAACATCTGGTAGAGGCAACCGAAAGGTCCGTCGTTGGCACAGATGACACCCTCGATGATGAGATCCTCCTGAATGCGGGTCTCCCAGTTGGAGGTATTTCGGCTGAAATGTATGCTGTCGTTCTGCCAAGAAGCAGGACGCTCCACCTTGCCGTTGTTGCTGCAATAGGTCAACTTGAGCTGTTTGAGCGAGATATTAGATTCGGGGAACGACACACCCGACTGCAACTCCTTGGCAAAGTCCTCAGTGTTAGGGTCGGCCAAGTCGTCGTAGCATCCTGTCAGGAGCAGACTCAATGCCGGCAACAGGAACAGGGTCTTGGAAAGAGTCCCGAACGGTTTCTTGAAATATGATGAATTTTTCATAGTGAACTTACCATCTATAGTTAATATTCAGGAAAGCATTGACAGCGTTGGCATAGTAGTACTTCGAGTTCTTGGAGAACTTGTAGGCCTTGTCCAATCCCTTGGAACCATCGCCCGTACCATAAGAATTATAATAGCTGTCGTCGCGGTTCTGCTCGTAGCCACCCGTACGCATGTTGGTATTGTTGGTGACATTCTGTACCTGGAGGTTGATGCTCATCGAACGGCTGTGGCGCATACGGATGTACTTGCCGACCGAGAGGTCGAGCATGAAGCCAGGATGGAACTTCTCCTGCTGAGCACCATAGATGCGCTTCACCTTACCTGTAGAAGAATCCCACAGCACGGCACCATTCTCGCGAATGCTTTGCTCGCTCACGCCATAGACAGGCAGACCCTCGGCGTTGATGCTGGTGTTGGTGTAGTTCTCCATGATATTGGTGAGACGACGATACTGTGAGAATCCACAATAGACGCGGTCGAACCAGTTGAGGTTGGCCTCGAAGAAATAGCCGTTGACGCTGTACTCGGCACCGATGTTCAAGGCGGTGAGAGGCGTGCTGCCAACGTGCATACCGTCGGCGGCAACGCGAAGTTGCTCACGCTCGCCAGTCACAGGGTTCTTCCAGACATTGACCTTGGCATTGTCTTTGGCCGACATACCCTGCGTGTTCAACTGAGCATAAGGGTTGTTGGTGTAAAGGGCCTGGTTCCAAGTACCCATAGCATGGATAGAGAGGTTCGAGAGCAACTGATATTCCAAAGCGGCCTCGATGCCATAGTGCTCCTTGCTGACCTTGCTCATGGTGAGGTAGGTGAAGGCCGAATAGGCATCGTTGAAGAAAGCAGTCTGTTCTACCTGATTGCGCATGCCGATGTAATAACCCGATACGGTGGCGGTCAAGTCGCCATAGCGCATCTGCCAGTTGGCGTCGAAGCTGTAGATATCTTCCAAGGTGAGGTTATCGACATAGTTGTTCTGGATGCGGGGAGCGACAAAGGCATTACGTGCCAATGGCGCTTTCTTTTCGTACGAGGCACCGACCACGAAGCGGTTGTTGGCATCCAGTCGATAACCATACTCGGCCTTGACGGCACCGCCCAGGAACTTAGCCCATCCCGACTTGCCGTACGAGAGGTCATGGTTCACGCCATTCTCGTCGATGACCTGACCCTGTCCATTCTGCATCAAGCCGTTGCGCTGCATCTGGGTACCGGTCAAGTGACCCTGCAAGTTGAACGATTGTGCACCTGCATTGTACTGATACTGAGCCCAAAGCTGCGCCATGTTGACCAGAATCTCGTAGTCGTAACCGAAGCGGTCGTCCTCCTTCACCAATCGGTTGGGGTGACGCATGTCGCTCTGAGCGATGTCCGAACGCATGCCGTAATCGCCAGCTGCAAACTTGTCAATATCGGTGAAACGCTTGGCACCCAAAAGGTCGGCCATGGTCTTGTAGTGCATACCCTTGGTGGCATTGAGTTGAAGGCCGGCATTGAGTCGCTGGTGAGCCGTCAAGCTGTGGTTCAACGTGGTCGATAAGGCCCAAACCTGCTGGTCGTTGTGACGACGCTCCTGGTAGTAGAGTGCCTCGCCGCCATTGGCATCGCTCTGA
>JAEEGH010000830.1_pt1 | contig 95740 bp, 78 predicted proteins | sample 9134181 | NCBI WGS metagenome assembly JAEEGH01 (sample SAMN16246544, study PRJNA631951) | gut metagenome | biome: gut microbiome; feature: rumen; material: DP-attached | host: Bos | place: Iran: Karaj | collected 2018-10 | reverse complement strand
CTGACTCGCACTTCCTTAAGAAAGAAGACGGCCGTTACAGAAAGTACATGCTGATGAGCATGGGCTTCAGTGATGCCGAGATGCAAAGCGACCTTTACTTCAGAACGACAGATGAGATGCTCGATGAATTTAAGTATCTTGGCGAAGAGAAAGCTATGGAGGTCGTTGTCGACAACACAAATAAGATCGCGGATCTTATCGAGTTCGGCATAAAGCCGTTCCCTGACGGCTCTTATCCTCCTCAGATCGCGAGAGCTGCTGCGGATGTAAGAGATATCGCTTATACAAAGGCTAACCGTATGTACCGTCATAACGGTGTCCTCAATGAGGAGGTCAAGGCAAGACTCGACAGAGAGCTTAAATCGATCATCGGTAACGGATATGCGATCATGTACTATATCGCATACAGACTTGTTAAGAAATCCAATAACGACGGATATGTTGTAGGTTCAAGAGGTTCTGTAGGTTCTTCTTTTGCTGCTACGATGTGCGGTATTTCAGAAGTAAACCCTCTGCCTCCGCATTACAGATGCCCCAAGTGTAACTACGCAGAATTTGATAATACGGGTAAGTACGGTTCAGGCTATGACCTGCCGCCAAAGGTTTGTCCTGAATGCGGAGAGAAGCTGATCCCTGACGGTCAGGATATTCCTTTCGAGACGTTCCTCGGATTCCACGGTGACAAGCAGCCTGATATCGACCTTAACTTCTCCGGTGAATATCAGCCCAGAGCACATGCTTACGTTGGCGTGCTCTTCGGTGGTACTCATACGTTCAAGGCAGGTACGATCGGCGCTTACCAGGATAAGAACGCATATGGCGTTTGCCGCAAGATCTGTGAGGAGAAGGGTGAGCCTTTCACTCAGGCACATCTTGCATTCATGGCAAGAGATATCATCGGTGTTAAGAGAACTACATCTCAGCACCCGGGCGGTATCGTTGTTATCGCAAAGGAAATGGATATCTACGAATTTACGCCTATCCAGTTCCCGGCTAATAAGACTGACTGCGGAATCATTACAACGCACTTCGACTTCCGTGCGATGCATGACACGATCTTAAAGCTCGATATCTTAGGACACGCCGATCCTACGGTATTGCGTATGTTAAGTGATATCACAGGCGTAACGATAACTGATATCCCGATCCCTGATGAGAAGGTCATGAGCCTTCTTGTAGGTACTGATGCATTGGGATTCCCGATAGATGCCACTGATGCAGGTTCGGCTACGCTTGGACTTTCAGAGCTTGGCACAAACATGGCGCGCGGCATGATAAAGGAGACAAAGCCTACAAGGTTCTACGATCTTGTACAGCTCATGGGCCTTTCACACGGTACCGACGTATGGACGGGCAATGCCCAGGATCTTATCAGGAGCGGCACGTGTGATCTTAATTCCGTTATCGGATGCCGTGACTCCATCATGACGAGCCTTATCTACTGGGGACTTCCCAACAAGGATGCCTTTGACATCATGGAAGGTGTACGTAAAGGTAAGGTAGCAGCAGGCAAAGTTGAGAAATGGCCTGAATATGTTAATGAGATGAAGGAATGCGGTGTGCCTGACTGGTATATCGAATCGTGCCAGAAGATAAAGTACATGTTCCCTAAGGCGCATGCGGCAGCATATGCTATTTCGACTCTGCGTGTAGCATGGTTTAAGGTCTACTATCCTGAGGAATACTATTGCTCTTTCTTTACTCACAGAGGCGAAGGTCTGTTCAATGCCGATGACATGTGCAACGGACCTGAGAAGGTAAAGAAGAGAAGGATAGAACTTGCTGATGAGATGCATGCCAAGGGTGATCCTAATACCAAGCTTAAGTACTATTTCTATGAACTTGTAGAGGAGATGTATGCAAGAGGCATTACATTCGATCCTATTACGCTTGAAGATTCTCTCGGAACCAAGTTCAAGAAGTCCGGTCCCAAGAAGATAAGGCCGCCTTTCTGTGCTATTACAGCAGTTTCGCCTGCCAACGGTGAAGCAATCGAAAAGGCGCGTGCTGACGGACCTTTCAAGAACCGTGATGACTTCATGAGGAGAACCGGAGTAGGCCAGTCCGTAACACAGAAACTGCTTGACTACGGCGGTATTCTCGACGATCTTCCCGAGAGTGCCCAGATCAATCTTTTCGATCTGATGTGAGGTGGATAACTTGTATTGCAGCGTTATCTTAAGAGGAGCCATAAGGCAGACAGATAATCTTTATACTTATCGCGTGCCTGAAGAACTGAGAGCCGATACTTATGCCGGCTCTCTGGTTTCTGTGCCATTCGGCAAGGGTGACTCCAAGAAAACTGCTGTCGTAGTCGATGTTATGGAAGAGTTTAACGGTGATGCCAGGTATATTAAAGATATCGATTCACTGTTATCCAAGACACCGGTATTAAATCCTGACCAGCTGGAACTTATCGAAAAGGTAAGTGAAAGATTCAACTGCACAAGAGGCGATGTGGTCGAGCTTATGGTTCCTTCCTGCGTCGTAAATCACAGGAACCCGGTAGAACTGTTTGCAGAGCTCGTTTCAAGAGAGAAAGCTGAAGAAGTCCTGCAAAGCGAGAAATTAAGGTCAGCTGCTCACATCAACATCCTTGAATATCTTTTGGAGCGCGGCAAGTGCACCAAAAAAGAACTGATGGCATCGATCTCATGTTCTTCTGCCCAGATCAATTCTCTTGAGAAAAAGGGCCTAATTACTCTTGTTAAAGAGTCTTCTGACGCTGAAGAACCTCAGCTTGCGATATCAAATGATATTCCTGAAGGAAAGTTCACTGAGGAATACGACTTAAGTGATGAGCAGAAAGACGCTGTAAACGAGATCCTTAAGGGCATAGATTCGAAGAAGGATAACACTTATCTTCTTTTCGGCATCACAGGAAGCGGTAAGACTGAGGTTTATCTTAATATCGCCAAGAAGGTCATAAGCGAGGGCGGAAGCGTGATCTACATGGTTCCCGAGATCTCGCTCACACCACAGACTATCAACTGGATAAAGGGAAGATTAGGCGACAGTTGTGCTGTCCTTCACAGCAGGCTTACCGATAAACAGAGATATGAACAATGGAACAATATAAGGACAGGAAAGGCGAGAGTTATAGTTGGCCCCAGAAGCGGTGTTTTCGCGCCTGCTGTTAACTTAAGGCTCATCATCCTTGACGAGGAGCATGACGGTTCCTATAAGGCCGAATCCCATCCGAGATATTCTGCCCGGGACATAGCAAGGATGAGAGCTAAGATCACAGGCTGCAGTGTCGTTTTGGGTTCTGCAACACCTTCCGTTGAGAGTTTTTATGCGGCTCAGGCAGGCGCTTATAAACTCCTGGAATTAAAGAACAGGGCAAGATCCGAAGCAACCCTGCCTGAGATAATTCCTGTCGACATGAAAGAGCAGATCAAGCTTGGAAGCGGAGATATGCTCTCGCTTCCTTTAAGACAGGCCATGTCGGTTGCTTTTTCTGAGAATAAGCAGGTAATTTTGCTTTTGAACAGAAGAGGCTTTTCGAGGACCTTAGTATGTGAAGACTGCGGTGAGCCTTATACCTGCAAGAACTGTTCTGTAGCAATGACTCTTCATAACAACAGGCGCAACGGCACGCAGAGTCTTATCTGCCATTACTGCGGATATACGGTTCCGTCTTACGAGGCAAGATGCTCGTTCTGTAACAGCAATCATTTCAAGAAGGCCGGATTCGGTACCCAGCAGCTCGAAGAATTCCTTCACAGTGTTTTCCCGCACGAGAAGGTGCTGAGGATGGACCAGGATTCCACGATGACTCCGGGAGCCCACAAAGAGATAATCGAGAAGTTTGCGGCCAAGGAAGCATCAATACTTATCGGTACGCAGATGATCGCAAAGGGCTTGGATTTCCCTGATGTAACCGTAGTCGGAGTATTGGGTGCGGACCTTATGCTGGCATCTTCATCATTTAAAGCTTCCGAAAGGGCTTTCCAGCTGATAACGCAGGCTGCGGGAAGAGCCGGAAGGGGAGAACATCCGGGCAAAGTCTTTATTCAGAGCTTCAGGCCGGAACAGCCGCTTTTGCAGTTTGCCTGCACACAGAACTACAGGGCTTTTTATGAGCAGGAGATAGAGTACAGACAAAAGCTCAAGCTCCCGCCGTACAAGGCTTTAGGAGAGATCGTCCTGTCTTTGTCCGATGAGGAGACTCTGATAAAGAGAGCAAATGAAGTTGCAAGTTATCTTAAAGCATTTCTGGGTTTCCAGGATCCGAAATACCAATTCGAAATATATGGCCCGATGCCATGCGTGATCTATGAACTCAGAGGACGTTACAGAATGTCATTTGTAATTAAGGCAGTAAACAAATCTGCGATCAACGGAGTGTTCAAAAGGCTGATCGCCGATTTTGACCATATGAAGTATCCGATGTCGTTTGACAACGACCCTCAGGATGGCTGAAATTGCCCTGAATGTACGCTCCTGATGTACATATGTGCACCCCAGAAGTATAAATTGACTATTTATAATATATGGTGATAAAATCCACTAGTCAGAATGCGCTTTCAGGCATTTTAACCACTTTTTTTGAATAATTATTTGGGAGGCATTTATATGTCCAAGCCTGTTTTTGTTGGTGCTGCTGTAGCTATCGTCACTCCGTTCTATGAAAACGGAGGAATCAATTTCGACGAACTCAAGAAGCTCATCGAGTTCCAGATAGCTGAAGGCATCGATTCTATCGTTATCTGCGGTTCTACCGGTGAAGCTGCTACCATGACTGAAGAAGAGCATATAGCTGCGATCAAGTTTGCCGTAGATACTGTTGCAGGCCGTGTTCCCGTTATTGCCGGAACAGGCTCAAACGATACGGCATTCGGTGTTGAGCTTACCAAGAAGGCATATGAGCTCGGTGCAGATGCTGCATTACTCGTAACACCTTACTACAACAAGTGCACACAGGAAGGTCTTTTCCGCCACTATGCAAAGATCGCAGAGGCAGTTCCTGAGCTTCCTATCATCCTTTATAACGTTCCTTCAAGAACAAACGTAAACATCAGCCCTGAGCTCTTAAAGAGACTTTCTGTTTATGAGAACATCATCGGCGTAAAGGAATGCAACTTCGGTCAGGTTCCTGAGATCTACAGCCTTTGCGGTGACAGATATGCTCTTTATTCAGGTGAGGACGGACTTGCTGTTCCTATGCTTTCATTAGGTGCAAAGGGTGTTATCTCTGTTATCGCAAACATCCTTCCTAAGGAAACATCCAAGATGATCCACAGCTATATCGACGGAGATACTGAGGCTGCAAAGAATGCTCAGATCGGTTTTATCCCGCTCGTTAAGGCTATGTTCTGCGAAGTTAACCCGATTCCTGTTAAGGAAGCTATGAATATCCTTGGCTGGAACGTAGGTCCCTGCAGACTTCCTCTTTGTGAGATGAGCTCTGCAAATCACGATAAGGTAGTAGAAGTTCTTAAGGCTTATGACACTTCTGCTATGAACAGCTATATTGCTAAGTAATCTGAGGAGATAAAGATGGTAAAGATTTTCCTTAACGGTTGCTGCGGCAGAATGGGAAAGGCGATAGCCAACCTTTGCTACAACAATCCTGACTATAAGATCGTTGCAGGCGGCGATATCATCGAGAATAAGAATTATGATTTCCCGGTATATACCAGCCTTAGCGAGTGCACTGAAGAGTTTGATGTCATCATCGATTTCTCCAATGCAAAGGCTGTTCCTACGATCCTTGAGTTCGCTCTGAACCGCAAGAAGCCTTTCATCTGCTGTACGACAGCTCTTTCTGATGAGACTGTTTCAGATATTCTTTCTGCTTCAGAGAAGATCGCAGTATTTAAGTCAGCTAACATGAGCCTCGGCATCAACATGATGGTAGAGCTCTGCAAGCAGGCTACAAGAATCCTTTATCCTGAATTTGATATCGAGATCGTTGAGGCTCATCACAACAGAAAGCTTGACGCACCTTCCGGTACGGCAATGATGATCGCTTCTGCTATCGATCAGGAGATCCCTGATAACATTGATTATGTCTATGACAGACACAGTGTTAACAAGGCCAGATCCAAGAATGAGATCGGCATATCTTCCATCAGGGGCGGCAATATCGTCGGTGAGCATTCTGCAATGTTCATCAGTGATGAAGAGATCCTTACGATCAGCCACAGCGCTCAGACGAGGGATGTCTTCGCTAAAGGTGCTCTCACTGCTGCAAAGTTTATGGCAGGCAAAGAGAAGGGTTATTTCACTATGTCTGATGTAATAGCCCAGTATATTGGTGAATAATTTTTGGAGGAAATATAAATGATCAATTTCACAGACGCAACCAATCCCGGCATGATGGGCGGAGATGTAATGGGATCCTTCGCATCTTTCGCTATTCTCATCTTAATGTTCGTCGTATTCTACTTCATTCTTATCAGACCTCAGCGTAAGAAGGAGAAGGAACTCAAAGAGCAGATGAGCAAGCTTTCCGTTGGTGACAGAGTTGTTACTATCGGCGGACTTGTAGGCTTTGTTGCAAACATTAAAGATGATCAGGTTACGATCTCGACATCTGCAGCAAACACTCTCGTTACTTTCACAAAGAGCGCTATCCAGTCGGTAATCAAGCGTGACCAGCTCAATCCTGACGGAACAGTCAAGAAGGTTGAAGAACCCGCTAAGACAGGTTTCTTTGGTAAGAAGAAGGCTAAGAAAGAGGACGAAGAGTAATCTCTTTAATACTCGGCTATTCAATCAGGCCCGGAGCATAACCGGGCCTTTTAATTAAATCAGAGGCATATATGGGACTAATACCTGATAACGTAATCGATGAAGTACTTACCAGGGCGGACATAGAATCCGTTGTAGGCCGCTATGTGCTCTTGAAGCGTTCGGGCGGCAATCTTTGGGGATTGTGCCCGTTTCATTCTGAGAAGACTCCGTCTTTCTCGGTAAATCCTGCAAAGGGAATCTATAAGTGCTTCGGCTGCGGTAAGGGCGGCAATGCCATTAATTTCATAATGGAGATCGAGCATCTTAATTATCCTGAAGCTATAAGACATCTTGGTGCTTTATACGGTGTGGAAATTCCCGAGACTACATCTTCGGGAAATGATGTTCGTAAGGATGAGAAGAACCGCGTTTACGATATCCTTAAGGAAGCAGCCAAGTTCTACTATAAGTCCTTTAACGATCCTGATATCGGCCAGCCGGCAAGGGAATATGCATCTAAGAGAGGATTGTCCAAGCAGACATTGGATAATTTCGGCATTGGTTATTCTCCAATGTCATGGAATGCCTTATATGATCTTTTGAAAAGTAAAGGTTATAAGGATGAGGAACTTACAAATTCGGGTATCTTCAAAAAGTCTGAAAAGACCGGCAAACCTTACGAACTTTTCCGTGGAAGACTGATGTTCCCGATATTTGATTCATTCGGAAAGATCATTGCATTCGGCGGAAGAGCTTTGGGCGATGAGAAGCCCAAGTATATCAACTCACCGGATTCACTCGTTTACGACAAGAGGAACCATCTTTATGCGATGAATTTTGCAAGGAAGGAACAGTCTAAGCAGCTCATCGTTGTTGAAGGCTATATGGATGCTATTGCCATGCATGTAGCAGGATTCAAAAACACAGTAGCGGCATTGGGAACTTCTTTTACTGATAATCAGCTTAAACTCTGCTCCAGATACGCTGAGGAAGTCGTATTCTTTTTCGATGCTGACAACGCAGGGCAGAATGCCGCTTTAAGAGCCATAAAGATGATGATGGAATACTTAAAGAAGCTTACTGGAATCAACATCCGAATTAAGATAGCCAAAGTTCCTGACGGAAAGGATCCCGATGAATTTATCAAGGTAAATGGTGCCGATAAGTTTAAGGAAGTTGTCAGGAATGCTCTTTATGTTGAAGATTATCTTCTTGAGAGAGCGAAAAATGATAATACCGATCCTGAGACAGGCAGCCTCGACAGCGGAAAGTATCAGCAGGATATCCTTGTCTATGGTTCCTGGATGAACGACGAGATCAAGATGAGCAAGATGGCAGGCGTTGCCGGTCCTGTGCTTGGCGCTACGCAGCAGGCTGTCTTAAGCCAGATGAAGAAATATCAGCAGATAGAAGATAAGAAGCTGGAACAGCAGGAATCAAGGGCCTTGGAGCGTGATAGAAGGGAAGACATCGGCCGCCGCAATAATGCAGACGAGTTCGATGAACCTGATAATTCCATGCCTTCTGAAGTCGTAACTGAACATCCTGTATTCAGGAAGGTCAATGATTCGGCAACAAAAGAAGAGATCGACCTTTTCGCTTATGCTCTGTCACTGGGAAGCGCGCTTTCCAAAAATGACCGCATCCAAAAGACAGACATTATAAGGCCTGATGATTTTTCAGGCGATACATTAAGGGAGCTCGTTAAGATCTTCCTCAATATCTACGACGGCAACAACGAGACTCTCTTTGCGAAGATGAGCGATTATTTCTCAAGGCTTACTATCAACGGAATGCCCGCTGAAGACGTTATCCTTAAGGCTGTTGAATCGGCCGACAAGTCTTCAGATGTGCATGTTAAGAGTGACATGTATCTTGCATTGCTCTTAAAGGTAAGAGAATCCATTATCAAGAGAGAGGAAGAGCGTCTCATGAATATCAGAGGAAGTTCGACGCCCGAAGAGAAGAAAAAGATCGATGAGATCTTAAGCCGCCTGTCAGATTATAAGCTGTCATTAAGAAACAGGATCGGAGAACTCTGATGCAGGAACTGACGGAAAGACTGACGATGGTCTTAGGCCAGGTAAGATATGCAAGGCAGGATATTGCCGGCGGAAGGATAATCGATGTCGGATCCGACCACGGATATCTTGCGATAAGGTGTCTTGAAGAAGGCCTTGCAGATGAGGCAGTATGTACTGAGATCCACCGCGCTCCGGCCCAAAGATCTGAAGATGCCCTGATCGAAGCAGGCTTTGGTGACTGCTCTGAAGTATTTATAACCGACGGATTGAAGGGTGTGCCGCTGATGGCAGGCGATACGGTCGTTATTGCCGGTATGGGCGGCCTTAATATCGTGGATATCATCTCCAGAGCTCTTAAGGATAACGGCTATCATGTGCTCGAAAATGTGACATTCGTCCTTCAGCCTCAGAAGTCCAATGATATTGTCAGGAAATATCTGTCAAAAGCCGGCTTCGTTTTTGAGGATGAGAGTGTTTGTTATGACAGGGATATATTCTATAATTGTATGCGTGTGGTGTTTAAGGGGATAAGCACTACGATCACAGACGAAGAAGCCTGCTACGGCCCCAAGCTCCTTTCAAAGTTCAAGAACGGCGATCCTCAGGTAATCGCTTATTTCGAGCACTTGGATGAGATATTTGAGATCAGGCAGAGGAGCAATCCTACCGTAAAGGCAGCTTTAGAAGAGAGGAAGAAAAATGCAGGTAAATGATATCGATAAGTATTTAAGTGAAGTTTTTCCGCCCGAGAATGCCCTTGATTACGATAATGTAGGGCTCATCGCAGGCAACAGGGACAAGGTCGTATCAGCAATCCTGGTCTCATTGGATCTTACGAGCAAAGCCATTCAGGCTGCTAAAGCCTGTGGGGCAAACCTTATCGTAACCCATCACCCGATCATATTCGGCGGCATCAAGGCCTTAACGATGGATGATTATGTCGGAAGGACTTTAGTCGAGCTCGTACATTCCGGAATATCCGTTATCAGCTGCCATACGAATCTTGATATGACCGATGAATTCGGCAATCTTGCGATCGCTGATCTTCTCGGTGCAAAAGATGCAAAGCATTTGGACGGTTCAGTATGCGGCGTCGTATATGAGATCGATTCCGAAGAGACGGTTACGCTTAAGGATTACTGCAGGAAAGTTGCAAATGATCTTAAGTGCAGCGGTATAATCACCATCAATGACCCTCAGAATAAAGTCCGTAAGGTCTTTATCCAGGGCGGAGCTTTTGATGAGGATTCCGTTGATGCGATCCTGAAGAACGGTATCGACACTGTCGTTTCCGGTGAGATCAAGCATCACATTTGTGTCGGCCTGGGTCAGATGGGCGTTAATACGATAATTGCAGGTCATTCCGCGACAGAACAGGCATATCTTCCCAAGATGGCCAAACTGCTTTCGGAGAAGTTCCCCGGAATTGACATTACTGTGAATTATAACAACGAAGTATCATCTATACTTTAAGGCGATTTATTATTAAAATACATAATGTTTTTCGGGCAGGCCGAGACGATCGCGGGCGCCAAAGATACGAAAGTACGGCGCATGAGGAAAGTCCGGGCTCCACAGGACAGGGTGCCGGGCAGTTCCCGGTGAAGGCAACTTTAAGGAAAGTGCAACAGAAAAGAAAACCGCCCCAAAAGGGTAAGGATGAAAAGGCGAGGTAAGAGCTCACCGGCGATGTGGAGACATATCGGCCTTGTAAACCCCATCCGGAGCAACGTCGTGGAAAGGCATATCGTGGTCCGCGAGCCTTAGGAGACGGCTTGAACGTATTAGAGATATTACGTCTAGATAGATGATCGTCACATACAGAACCCGGCTTACCGGTCTGCACGGAAAACGTAAACAAAGCATTTTATTAACGGAGGATATAACAAATGTCAGCAGAATCTTATTTATCCAGAGGCGTTTCACCCACGAAAGATGATGTAAAGGCAGCTGTTAAGAATCAGTCCAAGGGTGTTTTCCCGGGTGCTTTCTGCAAGCTCATAGAAGATCTGGCAGGCGATCCCGAATACTGCACGGCTATCCATGCTGACGGTGCAGGCACTAAATCCTCCGTTGCTTATCTTATGTATAAAGAGACAGGCAATTATGACTGGTTTAAGGGTCTGGCTCAGGATTCCCTCGTAATGAACACTGATGACCTCGCTTGCTGCGGTGTTACAGAGAACCTTATGCTTTCCAACACGATCGGTCGTAATGCTCACAGAGTAGACGGCAAGGCAATCGCAAAAGTCATCGAAGGCTACGATGAGATCATCGCAAAGCTCGCTTCCCAGGGGATCAACATCACTATGTGCGGCGGTGAGACTGCTGACGTAGGAGACCTCGTAAAGACACTTATCGTTGACTCCACACTCGTAGCAAGAGCTAAGAGATCTGAAGTAATCAATGCAGCTAATATCAAGCCCGGCAATGTTATCGTCGGTCTTGCTTCCTTCGGTCAGGCTACTTATGAGGATAAGTACAATTCAGGTATGTCTTCAAACGGCCTTACAGCTGCGCGTCACATGCTCCTTAACAAGCATTATTTCGAGAACTACAAGGAATCTTTCTCTGACACATTGGGTGAGGACAAGGCTTACTGCGGAAAGTACAGACTTTCAGATAAGCTTCCCGGTGCTGACGTAACGGTAGGTGAGGCTATCCTTGCTCCTACAAGAACATTCCTTCCTGTCATCTCCAAGGTCCTTGCTTCTTACAGAGAGAACATTTACGGAATCATCCACTGCACAGGCGGCGGTCAGGCTAAGTGCCGTGACTTCGGTACCGGCGTAAGATATGTTAAGGACAATATGTTCGATCTTCCTCCGCTTTTCCAGGCTATCTATGAATCAGGTGAGATCCCTATGAAGGAACTTTACCAGGTATTCAACTGCGGCCACAGGATCGAATTCTATGCAGATGAGTCTGTTGCTTCGAAGATCATTGATATTGCTTCATCTTTCAATATCGAATCGAAGATCATCGGCCATGTCGAAAAGTCTTCAAACGGTAACACAAATGAAGTAATAATTAAATGCAATAACGACGAGTTTGTATATAATTAATTAAGGGCAGGTCAAAAATACCTGCTCAAATAAAAAAAGGCAGGTGTTGATATGGACTCGTTCAAAAAATGTATTGCCGAGTTTATCGGTACATTCACGCTCGTACTGGTAGGATGTGGTACTGCTATGCTTGTCGGCTGCGATGCAGTTAACGGAAGCGGTTATATCCTCACAGCTTTTGCTTTTGGTCTCGTTATTGTAGGAATGGCATACTGCGTAGGCAATGTTTCAGGTTGTCACATTAATCCGGCTGTCTCATTGGCTTGCCTGATCTCCGGCAGAATGGGAATTTCGGATTTTATCTTCTATGTAATCTCACAGGTATTGGGTGCCATCTCCGGTGCTGCTTGCCTCAAGATCATCTTCAGCCTCGGTAATGTTACTGACAAGACAGGCGGTCTTGGTTCAAACGGTTTGGCAGGCGTAGGCGACAGTGCTGTTGCAGGCCTTATCGTTGAGTGTCTCTTAACATTCATTTTCGTTCTCGTTATCCTTGGCGTTACAGATTCCAAGGCTGGCCACGGTTCATTCGGCGGTGTCGTAATCGGTTTCTCACTCGTTATGGTTCATATTTTAGGCATCGGTCTTACAGGCACATCTGTTAACCCTGCTCGTTCCATCGGACCTGCTCTTTTCGCAGGCGGTGCAGCTTTAAGCTCACTCTGGGTATTCATCGTCGGACCTTTCGTTGGTGCAGCTTTAGCAGCTTTGATCTATAAGCTCTTTGCAAAGAAAGATTAATAAGTAGTACCTTACTGATTCATTATTAACCCGACCGGGTACGAAGGGCTGTCTCGTATGAGGCAGCCCTTCAACTTTTTGCAACATATTAAACGTTTGTACTGTATGTATAGTAATTAATTGCACTTGAAGGGAACTGCTCTTATGAGAAAGAAAGCTGTAAGCATTGTGTTGATCTTGGCGGACTTGATACTTCTGGTATTGTTTGTTTTCGTTTTCAGAGGAATTTTGAGAAGTGTTGCAGGATTTGATGTAATTGAATATGAGAACTGGAACGGAGAGCTCGAGAACCCGCTGGTATTAAGGCTTGGCACAGGCTTTTGGGGGTTTATGGTCATATTGGTCAGGCTGATCGTTTTCATTATTTGCCAGGTAAGACTTTTAAAGGGCAGCAGGGTAATGATGGCAATAGCTGTGATATTACATACGGTTATTGCCGTACTTGGTGTCATTTACTGGCTGAAATGGGGCGATGGTCCGTACTTTACTTATATGCTTCAGTTGTTGTTTGAAAGGCTGATTACCTGACAAATCTGCAGCAACTGCATAATAAAAGGGGATGCCATTATCAGACATCCCCTTGTTGTTTATTCTCTTTGAATCTGTCAGATCTGGTTATCGCAATATGTCTTGTACTTATTCTTAAGTTCGTTCATTGCGTTCTTCATGGCACGCTGATACTCAGAAGTCTTTTCCCAGTCGCCGGACTTAACTGCTTCCTTGACTCTTGTAAAGATAGAATCCTGATCTGTGGTATCTTTTGCGAGAAGGAGTCTTAAGTACTCGATATCGTACCAGAGTTTTTCATCATAGCTGTTGGAACCGTTATCTGTTCTTGTTATGCTCCTGATGAGTGAGAGGTTGGCAGGGATGATCTTCTCCATAAGCTCCATCTCCCAGCGTACGAGCATAGCCTGATAGTAGGAGTTGATGAGCTGTCCGTCAAAGACATTGCCTCTGCAGAGGATCTCGGCAACAGAAGGATCCTTAAGAGTGGAGAGGGACTCGTAAACTGTTGCAGCAGGTGTTCCGAAGAGTCTGTCTCTCTCGTTGGAGTCCATGTCCTCGAAAATATCATCTTCGCAGCGGTAGAGCCTGTCTTTCTCAAGATAATCGCTCGGCTGACCGTAAGGCTTGATGAATTCAGCCTCAAGAGCCTTTGAATCCTTGCCTGAATCGATCGCATATGCGATACCGTCGAGCATTGCCTGATATACGGATGCAAGGCAAAGATATGTATTGGTGTGCGGGTTGGGAGCACGGAGCTCAAATCTGGTCGCATACTTGGTGTCTTCGCTTCTTACAAGTCCTAAGAGAACGGATCTGTTGCGTGAAGGCGTATTTACATCCATACCGATTGAAGCTACGGAATGTGTAGGAGCTTCAAATCCGGGTGTGAGACGCTCGAAAGCATCTGTCGTAGCTGAAACGAAGGGATTGATTACGTTGCTGTAGTGCTTCATGATGCCCATAAGGCAGCCCCAGCCGAATCTGCTTAAGAAATCAACGGTAGTATCTTCAGGAGCGAAGAGGTTGATCTTCTTGCCGGATTTTAGGAAAGCAACGGCATTGACATGTGTATGTTCACCGGAACCTGCAACGCCCGGAAGGGGCTTTGCATTGAAGCTTACGTCAAGACCATGGAGTCTGAAGATCTCCTTGATAAGGATCCTCGCAATAAGCTCGTAGTCAGCGCCCTGAAGTGCGTCTGAATATTTCCAGTCTACTTCGAGCTGCTCCATGATGAAATGGAACTGGCCGGAAGAATTAAGTGATGCCTTAACGCCGCCGACTTCCTTATGACCCATTTCAGGGTTAAATCCATAGTTGTCGAGTAAAAGAATGACCTGCTCCAAAGCAGTTCTGACAACGCCCTTAGTACGCTTCCAGTAAGATTCCTTAAGTTCCTGTGAGATGGAAAGCTGCTCTGTGCTGATGATCTCGTCAGGTGAATTTACCCAGAATTCGAGTTCTGTGGCCGTGATCGTAGTGATGTGGTCGAGCTCGTCAGGTGTAAATCCGTAATCGGCGCAAAGAGCAGGATCGTTTAAGAATCTTTCCTTTACAGTCTTCTCGAAATACTCGGTGCTCTTTCTCAGGATAGATCTTGAGCATACAAGATCGTTATTGTGTCTGAGGAAAGAGGGGATCCTTAATGTTCCGATAGGCTTTCCGGTATCAAAATCCAGGTGCTCGTAGTTGTAATCGATGTACCAGATGACCTTGCTGTCAGGGATAAGGTCGACTTTACCGTCATTTAATGTGGCAATTCCCGGAAGTACAACTGAAGAACCGTCTGTTTGGACAGCCTTGCCGTCAAGATAGTTTTCGATGTTGTCAATAAAGTCTGACAAAGGGATCTTCTCATCAGTATCGTTGCCCATGAGGTCAACGGCAGCAAGAGATACGAACTTGACTTCGGGATGAGCGCTTAGGATATTCCTGATATCCTGAGCTGAGTGCTTCTCTGCGGGAATTACATAAAGTAAATCCGGTATAACATGGAAATCAATCATTATTTATACGACCTTCCAAAAATATAATAGGGTATTGTAACACAAGTATTACTTTTTGAGTAAAAATTGGTCTAATTTTATCTTCTGTCTTTTAAAATCAGCATATTTCCCGTAATATATCGATAGTTGAATTCTGAGGTGTATTGATGTTTATTGCCGCTTTAAAGAGCATATTTGACATTGATAATGTCGGTAAGAGATGGGGAGTAAGGATCCTTTATCTGATTACCGTTGTGCTTAATGCCGCCATACATTTCAACCCCTATGCAGATACTGATTTTACCCCGCTCCAGAGCTGGGCTCTCGATGTTTATAACATGACCGAGTATGATGCGGATCAGTATAATGCTCTGATGACCGCGATACCGATAAGCAGGGGAAATGTCATCTATATCATCTCGCTCTGTATCGGTTTTCTTATTCTTCTGGCCAGCGCTTATATCTATGCCGGGCTCTTTGTAAGGGCATTCAGGCTGGAGAAGATAGCTTCGATCAAGGATGACGATCAGGAAGTCATCAATTATGCCATTGAACATCTTCCGGACAAACCTTTAAAGTTGTCAGGGCTTTTCGCCAGAGTCCTTCTGATAGTGCTGGTATCGGCAGCTCTATCCATACCTTTTGTCCTTATCACATATTCATTTATGTTTATTGCGGTAATCGGCCTTCCGTTCGTTTTTACGGCGCCGGTGGCTTTCCTGTCAGGCGACAAGGGCTTATTCAGTGCGCTTCCTTATTCTGTAAAGCTCTCGGCCAAGTACTATTTTGTAAATATGAGGAGCATAGGCATAATCCTTCTGGCGATCCTTCTTGTCGATTTTACCGTTCCGCTGCTTGCCAATGTCTCAATGACGGCCTTTTATATAGTTGATGCGGCGGTTACCACCTGGATATGGCTGTCATTTGCGAGGCTTGCGGGACTTGCATACTGCACAATGAAGGATTTCCCCATTAAGGGCAATAAGAGGCCTTTTGCGATCTGATGCATAATCCTTGATTCCTGTTTACTGTTCAAAACGACAATAAATAGGCTGATTTGAGTAAAAAACTTTATAATCCCGAGATTGTTTTTGCATTTATTTATATTTATTATTAGTGCGTTAAGATTAAAAACGGAGGTTCATAGGTATGGACGTTAATGAAAAAGCAATTAAGATGCACGAAGAATGGGCAGGTAAGATCGAAGTAATCGCTACAGCTCCCGTAGGTTCAAAGGAAGAACTCGCAATCGCTTACACACCCGGTGTTGCAGCTCCTTGTCTTGAGATCCAGAAGGATGTTGACCTCTCTTACAAATACACAAGAAGACACAATCTCGTTGCTGTCGTTACAGACGGTACAGCAGTTTTAGGCCTTGGTGATATCGGACCTGAGGCAGGTATGCCTGTTATGGAAGGTAAGTGCGCTCTCTTCAAGGCTTTCGGTGATGTTGACGCATTCCCTCTCTGCATCCGTTCCAAGGATGTTGACGAGATCGTTAATACAGTTGCACTTCTCGCAGGTTCCTTCGGTGGTGTAAACCTCGAGGATATCTCAGCTCCCAGATGCTTCGAGATCGAGAAGAAGCTCAAGGAAAGATGCGACATCCCGATCTTCCACGATGACCAGCACGGTACAGCTGTTATCACACTTGCAGGTCTTACAAATGCTCTTAAGATCGTTGGCAAGAAGATGGAAGATATCCACGTTGTAGTTAACGGCGCCGGCGCTGCTGCTACAGCTATCACAAAGCTCCTTATCTCCAGAGGCCTTAAGAACGTTATCCTCTGCGACAGAAAGGGTGCTATCTATGAGGGAAGAGAAGGCCTCAACTCTGCTAAGGAAGAGATGGCTAAGATCACAAACCCTGATAAGAAGGCAGGCTCTCTTGCTGACGTTATCGTTGGTGCTGACGTATTCATCGGCGTTTCTGCTCCCGGCGTTCTTACAGCAGACATGGTAGCTACAATGGCTAAGGATCCTGTTGTTTTCGCTTGCGCTAACCCTGTACCTGAGATCCTTCCTGATGAAGCAAAGAAGGCAGGCGTTGCAGTTATGGCTACAGGCCGTTCTGACTTCCCGAACCAGGTTAACAACGTTCTCGCATTCCCCGGTATATTCCGTGGTGCTCTCGATGTAAGAGCTTCTGATATCAACGACGAGATGAAGATCGCTGCAGCTAATGCTATTGCAGGTATCGTTTCCGACGCTGAGCTCAATCCTGATTACATCCTTCCTGATGCATTCGATGCAAGAGTAGGTAAGGCTGTTGCAGCAGCTGTTGCACAGGCCGCACGTGATACAGGCGTAGCAAGAATCTGAATAAACTGAATTAAAGCAACAATCTCCCGCAATTTTGTTGCGGGAGATTTTGTAATATATAGAAAAGGAGTTTCCACATGATTGACGATTTAGAGCTTTTAAGACTTATTGAGAACAACGCACGACTCTCTTCTGAAGAGATTGCCGTTATGCTCGGTACTACCGCCGCGGATGTGGAAGCTGAGATCAAGCGCCTTAAGGATGAGAACATCATCTTAGGCTATAACACCATCATCAACTGGGAAAAGCAGGCACCGGACAACTGCATCGGTATGATCGAAGTAAGGATCACACCCGTTAAGAACAAGGGTTATGACCATATTGCCCAGATCCTGAGCAAGTATGACAAGGTAACAGCATGCTACCTCATGAGCGGCGGCTTTGACCTCATGATCATCTACGAAGACCGTACATTAAGAGATATCGCTACGTTCGTTACTGAGAAGATCGCTACTATGGAAGGCGTTCTTTCGACCACAACACACTTCATCCTTAAGAAGTATAAGGCGAATGGTATAATCTACGATAATCCGAATACTGACGACAGGCAGGCTATCATCTTATGAGTTTTGATTACGATTCCAAGATCTCCAAAGCAGTACAGCAGGTTCCGCCGTCTGCAATAAGGAAGTTCTTTGATCTTGCCAATGAGATGAAGGGCCACGTAATCTCACTTTCCATAGGTGAGCCCGACTTTGTAACTCCCTGGACGATCAGAGAAGCTGCTATTAATTCAATTATCGACGGATATACACATTATTCACCCAATTCCGGATATATCGATTCCAGAGTTGCCATCGCCGATTATCTTAAGAGAAGATATGGTGTAAATTACGACGCCAAGACTGAGATCTTTATCACCGTTGGCGGTTCTGAAGGCCTTGACCTTGCTGCCAGGGCTCTTATCAATCCCGGCGATGAGGTAATTGTCGTTGAGCCTTGTTTCGTTGCTTATAAGGCAACTGTAGAGTTTGCGCACGGTGTTCCTGTAATTGTCGAGACTAAGCCTGAGAACAATTACAAGCTCATGCCTGAAGAGCTCGAAGCAGCGATTACAGATAAGACTAAGTACGTTATCGTAGGTTATCCTAATAATCCTACCGGTGCGATCATGACACTTGAGGATTGGGCCAAGATCAAGGATGTCCTTATGAGACACCCTGAGATCATCGTACTTTCCGATGAGCTTTACTGCGAGCTTAACTATCTTGACGGTAAGCCTGCTTCTCTTACACAGTTTGCCGAATTAAGAGACAGAGTAGTTATGGTAAACGGCTTTTCGAAGTCATATGCCATGACCGGTTTCAGAGTAGGTTACTTAGCAGGACCTCATGAGCTTATAGCTCCTATGGTAAAGATCCACCAGTACTGCATTATGTGTGCGCCTTCTACATCACAGCTTGCTGTTATCGAAGCAGCAATGAACTCTGATGATGAGGTCAAGAAAATGCGTGATGAATATAACCACAGAAGAAGAGTTATCGTTCAGGGCTTAAGGGATGCAGGCCTTGAGTGCTTCACACCTTATGGAGCTTTCTATGCTTTCCCTTGCATCAAGTCTACGGGACTGACTTCTGAGGAATTCTGTGAGAAGCTATTGCTCGAAAAGCACGTCGCCATAGTTCCCGGCAACGCATTCGGCAAGTGCGGTGAAGGCTTTGTGCGTATCAGTTATGCCGCTTCTTTGGAAGACATCAAGGAAGCAATGAGACTTGTTAAAGAATTTGTTGAAGAACATAAAAAGGGGTAATCAATGCTTGAATTTGACAACATAAGACTCGATCTTGAATCTTACGAAGTGCCTGTAGCAGAGCTTAAGGATGCTCTTCACATTGACCGCGTATCTGACCAGATAAGCGAATACGAGAACCGCATGCAGGAGCCGGACTTCTGGAATAACGTCGATAAGGCGCAGGAGATCCAGCAGACATTAGGCAGACTTAAGAAGAAGGTTGAGAGCTATAACGCTCTTGTTGCCGAGCGTGAGGACCTTCTGGCTCTCTGTGAGCTCGCTAATGAGGAAGAAGATCTTGACTCTCTTGAAGAACTTAAGACTTCTTCAGCTAAATTCAAGGAAGACTTCGAGAAGATGCGTCTTGAGACACTTCTTACAGGTCCTTATGATGCGAATAATGCAACTATCACGCTTCACGCGGGTGCCGGCGGAACAGAGGCCATGGACTGGTGCTCAATGCTCTACAGAATGTACACCAGATGGGCTGAGAGCCACGGCTTTGGCGTTGAAGAACTTGATTATGTTGAAGGTGATACGGCAGGTATCCAGTCGGTTTCCGTCATGATCAAGGGTGAATATGCTTACGGTTTCTTAAGATCCGAGCTCGGTGTTCACCGTCTCGTAAGAATATCTCCTTTTGATGCCGCAGGCAGAAGACATACATCCTTTGCTTCATGCGAAGTCATTCCGGAACTTGACCAGAAGACTGAAGACGATATCAAGATCGATATGTCCGATGTCCGTGTTGATACATACCGTGCTACAGGTAAGGGTGGCCAGCACATCAATAAGACCGATACGGCTGTACGTATGACTCATAACCCTACAGGTATCGTTGTTTCATGCCAGGCAGAAAGATCACAGCTCCAGAATAAGGAAACATGCTTGAGAATGCTGAAGGCTAAACTTTTCGCGCTTGCCAGAGCTTCCGAGATGGAGAAGATCGAAGACCTGAAGGGCAACCAGATGGAGATCGCATGGGGATCACAGATCAGATCCTATGTATTCTGCCCTTACACACTCGTTAAAGACAACAGAACAGGCTACGAGGAAGTGGATGTCGATTCCGTTATGGACGGTAATCTCGACGGCTTTATCAATGCGTTCCTCTCTGGAATGAAGAACGAGAAATAAGCTGAATCTACAGTAGATACATAAGGGCCCGGTTCATGCCGGGCTTTATTTTTTGCAATCTGTGTTTTAAACCTTGTAAATCATTCCAAAATCGAGATTTAAAAATGTTTTTGTTGTATCTTCTATTCAGATGAAAGGAGAGCAGCGGGTGAACATCAAATTAATGCTGGATCCTGAAGATCCGATAAGAAAGAGCCTGGAATCTATGGGGATAATTGACGATCCTGACTCGAAGTATGCACTTATCCGCCGCGGCGGTGAAGTTAATTACATAGCCGGAAAAAGGGAAGACCAGCAGTTCTTCATTGACGTCAATGACATATGTTTTATCGAGAGCATGGGTCACGACATAATAATCCATGCTTCGGATGGTACTTACAATTCAGGGGAAAGGCTTAAAGCGCTTGAGCAGGTTCTGCCGGCAGAACGTTTCTTGAGAGTAAGCAATTCCTCGATCGTAAACCTTAAGAAGATAAAACGTATCGAATCATCCTTGCTCCAGAAATTCATCCTGCATATGACTAACGGATCCAAAGTCGATGTAACCAGAAGTTATTACTACATTTTCAGAGAAAGAATAGGAATCTAAAGGGGAAAATAATATGACAGTAGTTTCAATCGGTGTTTATACAATTTTATTTCCAATGATAGTGATCATTACAGTAGCGGCGTTCTTTATTTACAAAGCCATATACGACAAGCACACCAACAAAGTCCTGGAATCAGGCGAGGCAGATAAGCGGAAATGGATAGCGCCGTGGGGTATGGCACTCATAGTTCTGGGCGCTCAATTACTGCTGGCAGCAAGTGTCTTGTTTCCGATTTCTATGTTAATGATCGATCCTGGTACGCAAGAAACTAATCTTGAATTATCAAGTGAGAACCCGGTGCTTTTTGATATAAGTGACGGCGCAATGTTTCTTGCAGATGAAGAAAACTATACTGAGGAGTCAACATTAACCGAAGACGGCATAAAAATAATTATTTACCACAATAAGAATGCAGGTGATAACAATAAGTTTATTCTAATTGGTGAAATAGAAAAAGAAACAAAAGAACCGGCAGGAGTTTACATTTCTTACGAGAATGCCGGCACAAACGCCAGTTGCTTGTGTGGTATGACGGAGAATAAAGATTCTTCAAAATTATATTTTAAGTGCGAAGTCCTGAAAAAACCTGATACTCCGGCTTATATGGTTGTCGGGATTAAGAACGGACAGGTTACCAATATGTCAGGTAACGAAATAGATTTTGATAAGGACGTTAAGCTCGTATTCTGATACAAAATACTTGGGGTAGTAGGAATAGGTAAAAAGAACGTGTACTGCAAAAAGCGGTACACGTTTTTTGTTCTGCAGATCATTTAAAATATAAAATATTATAGACATTATATTTCTTTCTTTAGATAAAACTGTTATTATCTTCTTGGGGATTTAACAAAATCACGAAGGTGTAGTTAGTTTTGATAAGCAAAGCTGCTTATCTCTGACTGCACTTTTTTATTTGGTTTAAAAGTTCCCAATTATTTCAGGAAGGAGCGAAAACGTGTTATGGTTGATAGCACTATTTTTTCTGTTGATTCAAATAATCTCACTATGAGGATTCAACAGGCTGAAATGTATCTCAAGGAATTTGAGAACGAGGTTAAGAGAGCAAACGGTTCTACCGGCATTTTCAGATCCCAAGCAGATGCTTTGGAGAGGATAAAGATCCTCAATGAATTTGCACCTAATGATCCCCGCGTTCAAGATCTTATGCAGAGAGCCAGAAAATGCATCATGGGTTCAAGCGGCAATTTCATTGATATTACAGATGACATGCTTGCTTATCTCAGGAATGAAGAAGAACTTAAAAAGACGTTCGCCCAGAAGAGTGAAGATGCATGGAATAAGCTTCTTGCCGAATATGATGGAAAGATTCGCGAAAAGCTATATCCCGCTCCTGATGTGCTTTCTGAAAATATCGATGATCTTAAGGATCAGTACGTTATCATAGATGAAGTTCAATATCCTGGTAATCAGTTCATGGGTGTAACCGGCGAATACATTTCGGTAGGAAAACGTTCTACAGGCATGTATTTTATTAAGATAGATACAAGAAAGTGGCTTGGACCATATGAAGCTGTAAAGCGTTATAGAAGACAGGTTGACAGTACAATGTCTGAAGTAAGAAATTGGACTGTCTTGGGTGTTATCAGTGACCTTGCCATGGAGATTCCACAGGCAGGTGAGGAAAAGGTTGGTGCTCCAGTATATGCCGTTGTAGTAGATCCGGTAGCGCTTTATGTTCCCGGTCATGTATTAGGTTTGTATTCAGCAGAAAAAGAAAATAGTGGTTATTTTGTTGGTGAGGACGAAGTCGAAGCAATTAAGGCCAGCTGGTTGTCTGTTAAGAGTGTTCCCGGCGATGTTACTCCGGAAGCTCTAGTAGACATTTTCCAGAGAGCAATCAAGGAGAAGAATTATGATCTTTATCTTGACTGCATTCAGCCAGAACGTCAGGAAACAGACATTCAGAAATCTCTCCTCTTATATCACTGGGATCTTCATCAGGAGCGTTTCCACGGCGAATATGTCTATGCAAAGGCCGATCCTGAAAAGACGAAAATAACTGTTGTTTCCGGATATGACGATAAAAATGATCTGAATTCATATTTCCTCAGTGCAGAAGATCAGCAGAAGATCGCATCACACTATGGAGATAAGGTTGAATATGCTTCTGTAGAAACCATCGCATTTGATAAGAACGGCAAACAGCTCGGTAGTCCAAACAGAAGAAATCTCATTAGGACTAACGGCGGCAGATGGTACATTCGTGATTATGAGATCAGATTCTAATAAATCGTTAAAGGAGATAATTCTATGCAAATTGATGTTAATCAGCTCATGAGTGCGTTAAAACAGATGGATCTTGCGGGTGAGATAACGTATTCCACAAAGCCTATCATTGATGCCATTGAACTTATAAAGAGAATGACAGAAACAGGTTTAGGTTTCGAAGAGACTAATGAAACTCTTCGATCAATTTATGAGTTTGAATTGGCGCCCGGAGGGAGATTGGGAAGCATTTCATCCCAGTATGGCGCTCTTGTTGGTGAAGCCAGCGCTGTAAATCAAGGAAAATTCGATTTGGCCAGTGGCAAAGCATTAATGTATTTGGGCGATATTGTAAATATACAGCCTGTTCTAAAAGCCGCTTATGACATTGTTTTGGGACTTTTGTGGCTGGAAGACGGCTCTGCACTCATTTTAGCGAAGGAGACCTTTGACAGAGCTGGATATCATTATGAACTTAGAGAATATATCGAGCGTGATGTTAAGGGCGTTTATGCTATTGTCAGCAGTAAACACGAAAGCGAGAATGAGAAAACAAATAAATTGCCGCCTCTCGATTTTACAAAAATAGAGGACCAGAACACTTACCTTAAAGCGCGTGAATTTGATTTCGCCATACTTTGTACAAAGTATCTTCCGCCCAACGGAATATTACTTGATCCTTGTACACATAATTTCAGGTTTATGCCTGACAGGGAAGCACAGGTAATTACTCTTGATAAATATTCAGAAAGAATATGTCGTCTTATGGATAAGATTGCTGACATTGAAGTTACGCTGGCTGCTTGTGAGCTCTTTTTCGCAATGCCCAAAGCCATTCCTCAATCTAAAGAGTGTCAGGTGCTTTTGGATTTAGTTAAGCAGCTTGTCACAGGAATAAATGATTTAGGTAAACACACTCTCGATATCTATGACAAATTCAAGAAGGGTGGAGACGAAGTCCCTTACTGCTTCATGAGGAAAATCAAGGCATTTGAAGAAGTCAGCGGATTCGGTTTGCAGGATCTGAATAAAGACGAACCTATAAAGACTGGTCTTCATCTTAGACTTAACTATAAAATCATGTTTACAGCGTTAGTTGAATATAAAAAGGTCTTTATGAGAGGTTTCGGTTTGTTCGATTATTGATAATTACAGTGATTCGAAAAACGGTTTGTGATCCTTATAGTAGACGGTTTCCTTGAATCCTAACGATTTCAGGTATTCTACGGCTTCGGTAAAGCATACGGCAAAAGTGCCGGGGAAGTGTGAGTCGGAGCCTAAGGTAATAAGTTTTCCTCCCATGTCGCGATACCTGTTAAGTATGGCACTGTCGGGAAGCCATCTCGTAAATCCGCCGTCTTTATGCTTTTGTATCGATTTGGTATTGATCTCCAGGGCCTTGTCCTTGGAGATCATTACTTCAAAGAGCCTGTCTATTTCCTTAGGGGTCTCTTCGTATGTGATGAAATCGTTCTTGTTGTCCGCATATCTGTTGATGTAGTCGTAGTGGGCTACAACGTCGAAGTTATTACACTTTTCGCACATCTCGGCCATGATGTTTATATACTCGCTGTGGAGCTCTTTGGCAGGCATCTTGTAGCAGTCACGGTCTACATAGAAATCCTTGCCGCGGAAGAGGTGAACGCTCATCAGGACCACATCCAGGGGAATAGAAGCCGCCACTTTGTCGATCTCTTCGGCAACATGAGTCTGATATCCGAATTCGATGCCTTTGAGGAGCTCGAAATCGCCTGCCTTGGCGCGCCATTCTTCAAATGTCCTGTTGTATTCTTCAAGGTCGAACATCCAGTTAAGGCCGTCGTCGACATAGTCTATTTCGTAGTGTTCAGTGATTCCGATCCTGTTAAATCCTTTGGATTTTGCTTCATTTATCAGCTCATCTATGGTCTGTCCTGCATCAACTGAGAAGTGTTTTGTATGATTATGTCCGTCAGTTATCATTTTGTCCCCTTAATTAAAAGATTTTATTTTACTTTATGGTATCATAAGTTTATTAGAAAGAGGTGATACTTATGCCTAAGAAAAAAGAAACCAAAAAGATCAAGACAAGCGAGCTTTTCGCTGAATTTCCCAACCTTTATGAGGTAGCTTCAGAAGATGATATGACAGCTACTTTTAATTTTGCCGAGGAATATAAGGCATTTTTGGATAATTCCAAGACAGAACGCGAATTTGCCGCAAATGCAATCGCAGCTGCCGAAGACCTCGGTTATGTCGATATCGCTACGAAGGACACCTTAAAGCCCGGTGACAAGGTCTACCAGAGCATTAAGGGCAAGGGCTTTGCAGCAGCTGTTATCGGTAAGAAGAGCCCTGCTGAAGGATTTAACATCCTTGGTGCCCATATCGATTCGCCCAGACTGGACTTAAAGCCCAATCCGATCTACGAGGATAACGACACTGTTTACTTCAAGACCCATTACTATGGCGGTATCAAGAAGTATCAGTGGACAACGATCCCTTTGGCTGTGCACGGTGTTGTATTTACAAATGACGGCAAGGCTCATCAGATCGTAGTAGGTGAGAAGGACACAGATCCCGTATTCTACATCACTGACCTTCTTCCGCATCTCGGAAATGAGCAGATGACAAAGAAAGCATCTGACTTCATTCCTGCTGAAGACCTTAACGTAGTAATAGGCGGAATTCCCTGCAAAGATGATAAGAAGTCTTCTGATATCTTCAAGGCAGGTGTTCTGAAGATCCTTTTCGAGCAGTACGGCATCAAGGAGAAGGATTTTGTATCTGCCGAGATCGAGATCGTTCCCGCTACTCATGCAAGAGATGTTGGTTTTGACCGTGCTTATATTGCAGCTTACGGCCATGACGATAAGGTCTGCGCTTATCCTGCATTAAGAGCTTTGCTCGCTCAGGAGAAGCCCAAGAAGACATGCGTCTGCCTCCTTACTGATAAGGAAGAGATCGGTTCTTACTCTAATTCCGGCGCTACATCCAATCTTTATGAGAATTTCCTCATGGAAGTATTTGCCAAGGCTGAGGGCGGCATCGACAAGTTCAATACACTTAAGTTCCGTAAGGCTCTTGCAGCTACAAAGATGCTCTCTACAGACGTCACGACAGCATACGATCCCAAGTACGCTTCAGTATTTGAGAAGAATAACACTGCATTTATGTCCCACGGTCTTAAGATCGAGAAGTATACAGGTGCAAGAGGCAAGTCCGGCTGCTCAGAAGCTACTGGCGATTTCATTGCCGAGATCACAGACATCTTCGAGAAGAATTCCATCCCGTGGCAGACAGGTGAACTCGGCCGAATCGATGCAGGCGGCGGCGGAACTATCGCTGCAATAATGGCTGAACTCGGTATGGACGTTGTCGATATGGGTGTTCCCGTATGGTCAATGCATGCTCCTGTTGAGGTAATCTCCAAGATCGACCTTTACTATCTCTATCTCGGATATAAAGCCTTTATTGAGAACATCGGATAATGTCAAAGAAAAGAACGGTAGAACGTAAAACTGCAATAAAGAACAGTGTCGGAAGAATAATTGTCTTCGGATTGCTTGTAATTGCGCAGATAATAGGTTTTGTCGTTCTTTTATATTATCTCGGAAGTTATTTTCCGCCGCTTGATATCGCCGTGAGAGCCGTTGCTTTGATCGTTGTTTTAGGCATCAATTCAAGGGATCATAACGGCGTATTTAAGCTCATCTGGGTTATCGTGATCCTGCTGTTTCCTGTGCCCGGATTGTTATTCTATGTCCTGAATAACTTTTCGAGTTCGAAGCATAAGATCAAGAGGCGTCTTGAGAAGGTCGACATGATGGTCTTCTCCCATCTGAACTATAACGATGAGATTTTCGCTGACTTTAAGAAAGAGGACCCCGCCAGGGCTTCAAATGCGAGATATTTAAGAGGCTTTGAATTCCCGATCTATCAAGGCACGGATATCAGATATTATCCTGTGGCCTACGATGCTTACAAGGCGCAGATCGAAGATATCAAGAATGCCAAGGAATATGTTTATCTTGAGTATCATGCGATCGAGACCAAGGAAGCATTTGAGCCTTTGCATGAAGCTTTGAAGGAGAGAGCAGCCGCAGGCGTTGACTGCAGGGTCTTGTATGATGATGTGGGATCGTTCCTCTTTATCAACAGGAACTTTGTAAAAGTCCTTGAATCCGAAGGCATCAAGTGCAATGCGTTTAATCCGGCTTATCCGGTCGTATCGTTGTTCATGAATAACCGTGACCACAGAAAGATCACAGTTGTTGACGGCAAGGTAGGATATACAGGCGGCTATAATATCGCGGACGAGTATTTCAATATCGTAAATCCGTACGGACGCTGGAAGGACAACGGCATCAGGCTTGAAGGTCCTGCTGTCCAGAGTCTTACTGCAATGTTCATTGAGATGTGGAACTTTGCGGACATGAAGAAGAAGGACGACGATATGATGACGTTCGAAGCTGTCCCGATCGCTCCGGTCAAAGGCGCTTCGGGATACTGCGTTCCCTATTGTGACAGCCCTCTTGATAATGAGCCGGTAGGTGAGAATGTCTACCTTAACATGATCAATAATTCCCAGGAATACTGCTGGATCATGTCGCCATATCTCGTTTTGTCTGATGAGATGGCAAGGGCCTTGCAGATAGCGGCTAAACGCGGTGTTGATGTAAGGCTTATGACACCCGGCATTCCGGATAAGAAGCTCACGTACAGCGTAACGAGATCTTATTACAACATGCTTATTACGAGCGGCGTCAGGATCTATGAATACACACCGGGATTCAATCATTCGAAGACATTCCTCTGTGATGACAAGTGCGCTGTTGTAGGAACCATTAACCTTGATTTCAGAAGTCTTTACCATCACTTTGAGAATGCGGTCTATATGTACAGGACCGAATGTCTCAAGGATATTAAGCAGGATTTCTTTGACACGTTCGATGAATGCCGTGACGTTACCGAGAAATACAGGAAGAAGCCAAATGTGTTTGTCTGGTTCTTCAAATCAATATTAAGACTTATCGCACCGTTGTTATAACGGGATAGAAAGGATACTTTATGTCTGTTCGCTTTTATAATTGCAGGATCCTCAAGATGACCGACGACAAGATCATCGAAGGTGAGCTGTGGACTGATAATGACAGGATAAGCTATATCGGACCGTCTGTTGACGTCTCTGATAAGAAGTTTGACCGTGAGATTGACTGCAAGGGCAATCTCTTAATGCCTGGTCTTAAGAATGCCCACACGCATTCTGCCATGACATTCTCCAGATCTCTGGCAGATGAATACTGTCTTAACGACTGGCTTCATAAGGCAATATTCCCCAGGGAAGCAAAGCTCACACCTGAAGCGGTTTACTGGTTCTCCAAACTTGCTTATGCAGAATATCTTGCAGGCGGTGTTACGGCATGCTTCGATATGTATTTCCATAGGGAAGAGAATGCCAGGGCTGCTGTCGAGACAGGCTTCAGACATGTATTCTGCGGTGCGGCTAATGATTTCGGCGGCTTTGAAAGCCTTGAAAAATACTATAACGAACTTAATTCTTACGATCCGCTTGTATCCTTCAAATTAGGTTTCCATGCCGAATATACGACATGCGAAGATAACCTTAAGTTCATGTCAGAGCTTGCTCATAAATATGAAGCTCCTGTATTTACACATATTTCCGAGACAAGAGAAGAAGTGGAGGGCTGTAAGGAAAGATATGGCGTAACGCCTGCAGTTCTCTTTGATAAGCTCGGTATCTTTGATTTCGGCGGCGGCGGATTCCACTGCGTCTGGTTTACGGATGAAGACAGGGAGATCTTCAAGAAGCGCGGGCTCTGGTCCGTATTTAATGCATGCTCCAATTTAAAGCTTGCAAGCGGTATCACACCTGTTTACAAGTTCATCGAAAAGGATATGAAGATCGCTATAGGTACTGACGGCGCAGGCTCTAACAATGCGCTTTCAATGTTCCGCGAGATGTATCTTGATACCGTTCTTTCCAATGTTGAGACACATAATGCCGCAGCAGTAGATCCTTTTACTATCCTTAAGGCAGGAACTACAGGCGGCGCTCTGTGTATGGGCCTTAATGATTCAGATGTTCTTGCTGAAGGCAAGAAGGCTGATATCATCATGATCGACATGAATAAGCCTTCGATGCAGCCTGAGAACAATATCGTAAGAAATATCGTATACAGTGCTGATAACTCAGTAGTTAAGATGACCATGATCGACGGTAAGATCCTTTATGAGGACGGTAAGTATACTACCATTGATCCGGATGAGGTTATCCGTGAATCTAATAAATTTATGCAGGGGTTGTCTGATATCTGATCATGAAGCTTTTAGTCAGTCATATCGGAAAATATAAGACGGCATCGATCTTAAGCCCTGTGTTTAAGCTTCTTGAAGCATGCTTTGAACTCATCGTTCCCTTGATCGTTGCAGGAGTTATCGATAACGGCATAAGGAAGGGCGATGCGGCTTATGTATGGTCTCATGTCCCGATTCTGGTGTTATTTGCAGTCGTTGGTTTTGCGAGTGCAATAACAGCACAGTATTTCGCGGCATTTTCCGCGACAGGAATATCCTCAGGTATCAGAAAGAGTCTTCACGATAAGCTCCAGACTTTATCTGTAAGCGACTATGAGAAGGTCGGTTCATCAGGTATGGTTACGCTCCTTACATCTGATGTCAATCAGATCCAGACAGGCATTAACCTGTTCTTAAGACTTCTTTTAAGGTCTCCTTTTATCGTTATCGGTGCTTGCATTATGGCAGCAACTGTTAAACCGTCTATAGCCCTGATACTTGTCGCATGCACGGCACTTCTGGCTGTTGTTATCGCACTTAACATGAAGTTCTCCATCCTAAGGCATAAGGAGTCCAGGTCCGGTCTTGACAGCCTTGTAAAGAAGACTGCCAACGGTATCGCAGGAGAACGTGTTATCAGAGGCTTTAACAAGACTCAAAATGATTTTGAGAAGTTCGAGCAAAAGAGCGGAAGCCTTAAGATATCGCAGATCAAGGCTGCTGATTTTGCTGCATGGCTTAATCCTTTGACATATGCAGTCGTCAATCTCGGTATCTGCCTTTTGATCTACAGGGGATCCATCCATTTTAACGCCGGAACATTAACTGACGGTCAGGTTGTTGCGCTCTATAACTACATGTCCCAGATCCTTATTGAGCTTGTTAAGCTGGCAAATCTTATCGTATCAGTGTCCAGGGCTTATGCGTGCCTTAAGAGGGCAGAGGGACTGATGGAGATCAAGAGTACTGCAAATAACGGAGCAGAAGAGCTTCCGTCTGACACGCCGCTTTCGGTTTCAATGAAGAATGTCTCATTTACTTATCAGGGCAATGTCGAAGAATCTGTTAAAGACTTTTCTATAGATATCAAACCGGGTGAGACTATCGGAATAATCGGAAGCACAGGCTGCGGCAAATCGACTGCAGCTGCCCTGATCGCAGGAATCTATAATGCTAGCGAAGGCGAAGTAGATATCAACGGCACGAATATCAAGGATATTTCCGTTTCAAGCCTCTCAAGAACTGTTGCCATGAGCCTTCAGAAGACCAGATTATTTAAAGGTTCCCTTAAAGACAACATTACTCTTGGAAGGACGTCATTAACTTCTGAAGATATAGATTCTGCATGCAAAGCTTCATGCAGTGACGATGTAATTGCTGCCAAGAAGGAAGGACTGGACTTCGTCATATCAGACGGAGGCGCAGGACTTTCCGGCGGTCAGAGGCAGAGAATAGGAATAGCAAGAGCTCTTGCGGGAAGACCGGGACTTGTTATCCTTGATGACTCAACATCCGCATTGGACTGGGGAACAGAGAAGAGGCTTCTGAATAACCTTTCCAAGCTCCCTGTAAAGCCTACTACGATCCTTGTATCTCAGAAGGTCAGGACATGTATGAACTGTGACAGGATAGTTCTCATGGATGACGGCAGGATCGAAGCAATAGCGCCTCACGAGGAGCTGCTTAAGATCTCAGAGAACTACAGATATATGAATTCTCTTCAGATGAAGGGAGGCGCCGTATCATGAATGCTAAGTCATTAAAGCGTCTATTCTCTTATCTGAAAGGTTCATCAGGTCTTGTCGTGCTTTCTGTCATTATCGGTCTTCTGTTTGGCGGAGCAACGGTTGCCATTCCTTATTTTGCAGGAAGGGCAATAGATAATCTCGGTGACATGGATGAACTTATCAAATGCATCTTCATCATCGCAGGACTTATCGCCGCTGCAGCGTTACTTCAGTTTGCGCTCATTAAGATGAATAACCGCATAGCGTATGCAATAGGGCAGAACTTAAGGAATGCCACATATTCCAAGATGCACAGGGTAGAGATGTCTTACATCGACAAAACGTCTGCAGGTAAGCTCCAGAGCTTCATAATAAGTGATGTTGAGACCGTATCTGACGGTATGCTGCTTTTCCTTAACCAGTTCGCATCAGGCATTGCCACGATCATCATCACATTGATCGTTATGTTCCTTATCAACTGGAAGATTTCGCTTATTGTCGTAATCTTTACACCTGTGTCCATTGCTGTCTCGACGGCGATCGCGAAAGGCGCGTATAAGTCTTTTGCAAAGCAGGCTGAGATCAGATCAAAGCAGACATCCTTTGTTGCTGAATCCGTTAATAATTTCAGGGAGTGCAAGCTCTATAACGTAACAGATACCAGAATTGAAGGCTTTGACAGGATAAACAGCGAATACCGTAAAACATCGACAAAAGCTACATTCTTATCTTCCATTAGCAATCCTTCATCAAGATTTGTTAATGCCCTTATCTATGCAGGCGTTGTTCTTACAGGATGTCTTGCAGGTATCGGCGGCTCGATCACGGTTGGTGCGCTGACTTCACTTTTAGCCTATGCAAACCAGTTCATGAAGCCTTTTAACGACTTGTCGGCCGTTTATACCGAGCTTTCTGACAGCTTTGCGTGCCTGGCCAGGATTTTCGAGTACTTAGACAGCCCTGAGATACCGGAAGAGCCTGTAAGTGATGACCTTCCTTCCAAGGATGTTAAGTTCGATATCGAATTTAAAAACGTCTCATTCTCCTATGTTGAGGGCAGACCTGTCCTGCAGGATATCTCATTTAAGGTTGGAAAGGGCGAATCCTTTGCAATTGCAGGTCCTACGGGATGCGGCAAGACAACTCTCATAAATCTTCTCATGCGCTACTACGAGCCTGATTCGGGCGATATCCTTATAAACGGCAAATCAATAAATGATATTCCTAGGTCTGAACTCAGGCATTATATCGGATTCGTATCGCAGGATACCTGGCTTTCAGATGATACGGTTATGGAGAATATCAGGTTCTCCGGCAGTCACATTACCGAAGAAGAGGCTATTGAGGCAAGCAAAAAGGCCGGCTGCGATTCTTTTATCAGAAAACTGCCAAAGCGTTATAATGAGATGTTGGATAACGACAGGGATGATATATCCGAAGGTCAGAAACAGCTCCTGACAATAGCCAGAGCAATGGCTTCCGATCCTTCGATCCTTATATTGGACGAAGCTACATCGTCTGTTGACGTTGTCACCGAAGACCGTATCCAGAAAGCCGTAAGAAAGCTTCTGAACGGCAGAACAAGTATTATAATTGCGCACAGGCTCTCGCAGATCACGTCCTGCGACAAGATCGTCGTAATCGACGGCGGAAAGGTCTCAGAGATCGGATCTCACGATGAGCTTATCGCACATGGCGGATTCTACAGCAAGCTCTATGCTTCGTATATATCCGGATAAGGAGAAGACATGGCTAACTATAAGTTTGAGGAGTTCAAGAACTATATAAAGGGCAGGAAAGCAGCCGTTATCGGCATCGGCATATCCAATACGCCGCTTATCAAGTGGCTTATTTCATTGGGCGCAGATGTTACGGCATGCGACAAGATGACTGAGGAAGACCCTGTATTAAGCAGGAATATCGCTGCTTTGAAGGAGATATCCTCTGATATTAAGTGGTCACTCGGCGAATCTTATCTGACGCATTTAAGAGACGAGCACTATGATATCGTCTTCAAGACTCCGAAGATGCGCTTTGAGACACCTGAACTTCAGGCATTAAAGGAGATGGGATCCATTCTCACGACAGAGATGGAGCTCTTCATGAACCTTTGTCCTGCCGAGATCTTCGCTATTACAGGTTCTGACGGCAAGACAACGACTACTACGCTTACTGCAGAGATCTTAAAGCACGCAGGCTACAAGGTCTGGATCGGCGGTAATATCGGAACTCCGCTCCTTGACCGCGTTGCTGAGATCGAGCCCGAAGATAAGGTCGTTCTGGAGCTGTCTTCATTCCAGCTCCTTGGCATGAACACTCCGGCTGATGTTGCAATCGTTACCAATATCACGCCTAACCATCTGGATTTCCACAAGGATTACGATGAATATATCCAGGCTAAGGTCAATGCATTCAGGAATCAGGGACCTGTCGGCAAGGTCGTTCTTAATGCAGGCTGTGATCTGACATTTGAGATGAAGGATATTGCAAGAGGAAGAGTCAAGCTTTTCTCTGCCAACAAGGGAAAAGTCATGAGATCTGATTCTCCTTTGTATCCGAGGGCTTATACCGAGGACGGCAGGCTCATCTATGATGAGAACGGCGATAAATACGATATCTGCGGCATGGACGAGATCTTTATCCCGGGCGTTCATAATGTCGAGAATTTCCTCGCTGCAACATGCGCGGTAATCGATTATGTAAAGCCCGAGGACATTGCCTATGTTGCAAAGAACTTCAAGGGCGTTCCTCACAGGATCGAGTTTATCAGAGAACTTGACGGCGTAAGGTGGTACAACTCTTCAATTGACACATCGCCTAACCGTTCACTTAATACAATGAACGCTCTTGCAGCAAGAAATGAAAAGGGTGTTCTTATCTGTGGCGGCGCTGACAAGAAGTGCCTTTACAGCAAGCTCGGTGATGCCATTCTTAAGGTCTGCGACAGGATCATTATCTACGGCTCAAATGCTGACCTTGTTACTGATATCATTGCCAAGGAAGCTCATGGCAGACCGTATGAGATATACAGGATCCCTGATAAGGAAGGCGATGTTTACGAGTTCCCGAAGACCCGTGATAACGTCGTAAATGCTTATAAGGAAGCTATTAGAAAGGCAAGAGAGTGGGCAAAACCGGGAGAGATTGTTATTATGTCTTCTATAGGTACGTCCTACGACCATTTCAGACATTTCGAGCACAGAGGCGATATGTTCAGAGACCTCGTGAATGAACTTTAACAGGCTTTAAGCTTCTAGGGTGGAGGAAAGTTTATGGCTGACATGAATTACCGAAGATATAAGGCTCATCCGACAGTCGATCTGCCGGACAGAAAGTGGCCTTCAAACAAGATAACCAAGGCACCTATATGGTGTTCTGTTGACTTAAGAGACGGTAATCAGGCCCTTGAAGTTCCCATGACTTTAGAGGAAAAGGTCGAATTCTTTGAATATTTATGCTCCATCGGGTTTAAAGAGATCGAGATCGGATTCCCGGCTGCTTCTGACACGGACTATAACTTCTGCAGATATCTGATCGACAATAATCTGATCCCTTCAGATGTTGCGATCCAGGTCTTAACCCAGTCCAGAGAGCACATAATCGATAAGACGATGGAAGCCGTAAAGGGCGCTCCGAATGTCATTATCCATCTTTATAATGCGACGAGCACGCTCCACAGGGACGTTGTTTTCGATTTTTCCTGCGACGAATGCATCAAGCTTGCCGTAGATGGCGCGAAAATGATAATCGGCAGGATAAATGAGGACAAGAGCGGTACGAACTTTATCCTTGAGTATTCGCCGGAGGCGTTCTCCGATACGGAGCTCGATTTTGCCGTAAAGATCTGCGACAGCGTTCTTGAGGTATGGCAGCCCACACCTGAGAAGAAGGCGATAATCAACCTGCCTGAGACAGTTGAGTATCAGACTGCCAATGTCTATGCGGATCAGATCGAGTATTTCTGCTCCAAGACCAAGTGGAGGGATTCTATTATCGTATCGCTCCATACCCATAATGACAGAGGTACGGCAGTTGCCACTTCGGAATTCGGACTCATGGCCGGCGCTGACAGAGTCGAAGGTACTTTGTTCGGCAACGGAGAGAGGACCGGAAACGTTGATATCATTACGCTTGCGATCAATATGATGATGCTCGGGATCAACCCGGGACTTGATTTCTCCAATATCAATAAGACCATTGATATCTATGAGGAACTTACCGGCATGAAGGTCGAACCGAGGCACCCTTGGGCAGGAAAGCTCGTATTTACCGCTTTCTCAGGATCACACCAGGATGCGATCAATAAGGGCAGAAAGAAGATGGAAGAGAGGGGAGAGACCATTTGGGCAGTTCCTTATCTTCCGATCGATCCCAAGGATGTCGGCAGGGAGTATGAGCCTATCATCCGAATTAATTCCCAGTCGGGAAGGGGCGGTATCGCTTATGTTATGGAGACTTACTTCGGAGTCCAGCTCCCGAAGGCGTTCCAGCGTGATTTCCTGCCTGTGGTTAAGGCTGCGACAGAAGAGAACGGCACTGAGAATGAGCTTACTCCCCAGCAGATCTTCGATCTGTTCGATGACAAATACATCAATGTTCTTGAGCCTTACGGCCTTAAGAACTTCTCAGAGCAGCAGGATTCCGATCAGGTATCCACAGTTGAAGCTCTTATCGTTGATCACGGAAAGGAAGTTACCATCAGGGGTAAGGGTAACGGTCTTCTCGATGCATTCGTCAGGGGCTTTTGCGACTATACGGGTGTTGAGTTCTCTATCTCAAATTACTCGGAGCATGCTATGAAATCAGGTTCTGACTCTGCGGCTATCACATACATTGAGATTGCCAACAAAGCCAATAAACAGACCTATATCGGCGCAGGAGTATCAAGCTCTGTCACAAAATCTTCCGTTCGTGCCGTAGTTTGCGCATATAACAGAATGATTAATGTGTTATGATTTTGGGGTTTTAAGGAAAAGAGGAGTTTAGAATATGATCTGGGATTATTTTATTGCTTTTATTTTTGGCGTTGTTGAAGGCATTACAGAATGGCTTCCTGTAAGTTCAACAGGACATATGATCATCTTAAATGAGTTCTTGAAGCTCAATGTCTCGCCTGAATTCTATGACCTTTATCTCGTAGTCATCCAGTTAGGTGCTATTTTGGCCGTTGTTGTTATCTTCTGGAAGGAAATCTGGCCCTTTGGTATTAAGAATAACGATCATCCGTTCTCAAGGAGCGGCATCGGCAGATATGTAATGAAGGATAAGATCATCCTTTGGCTTAAGATAGCCTTGGCATGCGTTCCTGCAGCAATTATCGGTGTTCTTTTCGATGACTGGCTCGACGAGCATCTCTATAACTATTTTGTCGTTGCGATCGCTCTTATCGTGTTCGGTGTTGCTTTTATTGTAGTCGAATATCTCATGAAGAACAGAAATCCCGTTGTTAAGACAGTTAACCAGCTCAACTGGGGACATGCGCTTGCAATCGGCATTTTCCAGCTCTTCGCTGCCATATTCCCGGGTGCATCCAGATCCGGATCTACGATCGTAGGTTCCATTGCTATCGGAATCAAGAGGGAAGCTGCTGCTAAATTTACATTCTTCCTTGCGATCCCTGTAATGTTCGGCGCAAGCCTTCTTAAGATCGTTAAGTATGACGGCGGAGTAACTGCTCATGAGGTTGGACTTCTTCTTGTAGGAATGGTTACGGCATTCGGTGTCAGCCTTCTTATCATCAAGCAGCTCATGGCATTCATCAGAAAGCATACTTTCTCATGCTTCGGATGGTACCGTATCGGATTAGGCCTTCTCGTGCTTATTCTCGGTGCCTGCGGTGTTATCGGCGGAGCAGGTACACCGGCTTAATTACCGATTGCCATATATCTCTTATATTTTTAATAAGTATATTAGCTTGTTTATGCTATAATTCACAATGAATTATTATGCGGACAGGAGATGTCTTTTTGCGCAAATATATCTACAACAGCCGTGATGTTGCGGCTTATTTCAAGTATTTCTCGGTTCCGAGCTATCTTGAAGTGTCATATATGCAGTATATCTTTAATCTCGGCAGTAAGGTTCTGGCTGAGCCTCTTACACGTGATTTCGAATCTTTTAAGAAAGAAGTCTACAGAGAGCTATATTTTCTGTGGGCTAACGGCTTTGAGAATGAGAAGGCTGATATTTCAAAGATGACCGCTGAAGGTGATCTGTCACTGATATGCGATCAGGAATGTATCTGCCTTGAGTCCTATATGAAGCTTATATGCCTTCATTTGATCTTTTCGAGCAATCTGCCTTATATCACGTTGAATTTTACCGGTCTTATGACCCAGCTTGGCATTAAGTGCGACGTAGCTATTTATGAGGCTAACTGCAAGACCGTTTGTGATTCATTGCAGCTTGAGGTCTTTGATTCCTTCGGAAAGCCTTTTGACTTATCTTTAGGAATTCCGGATGAGCTCTTGAGAGTATCATTGAGTGCTGAATTTAAGCAGGGTCTTGATTCCAGGAATTTCAAGGACGCTCTGAGATCAGAGCAGATGAACTGGCTCATGGATCTTAAGGATAAATCCTTTAAGTTATTCGGTTCCATTCAGCCGCGTAAGAAAACAACAAGGAGCCGCGCGTCCGGCTCTTCCAATAAGAACTACAGAAATTCGGGTAATAACGTAGTTCATAATCAGGCGCAGCCTAAGGGCACGCCCAAGACTAACAGATAACCACTTGGAGGTTAAGTGATGGACAAGGTATACAAGCTTGGTCTTGATATCGGATCTACAACGATCAAAGTCGTTCTTTTAGACGGCGAGAAGATAATCCACAGCGATTATCAGAGACACCATTCGGATGTCTCAGGCCTTTTAAATGATCTTTTCGAAGATCTGAACAAGAAGTTCCCCGGAATCGACGTTGATGTCGTTATTACCGGTTCAGGCGGACTTTCAGTAGCCAACTGGCTCGGTTTTAAGTTTACACAGGAAGTTATGGCTGAGACTCAGGCTATAAAGACATATCATCCTGAGACTGACGTAATTATCGAGCTCGGCGGTGAGGACGCCAAGATCACATATATGCATCCTGTGCTTGAACAGCGAATGAACGGTACATGCGCAGGCGGTACGGGATCTTTCATTGACCAGATGGCATCACTCCTTCAGACGGATGCTGACGGTCTTAACAACTTTGCTAAAGATTACAGATCACTTTATACGATCGCTTCACGCTGCGGCGTTTTCGCTAAATCTGACTTGCAGCCCCTTATCAATGAAGGCGCTGCAAAAGAAGACCTTGCCGCATCGATATACCAGTCTGTCGTTAACCAGACTATCTCAGGCCTTGCATGCGGAAGACCTATCAAGGGCAATGTCACTTTCTTAGGCGGTCCTTTGTTCTTCAACTCAGAGCTTAGAAATGCTTTTGAGCGTACATTAAAGGATAAGGTCGATTCATTCTGGATGCCTGAAGAAGCGCAGATCTACGTTGCTTTAGGCGCTGCTTTATCAGCTGACGGACAGAATCCTGTTAATCTTTCCGACTTGCTCGAAAAGCTTAAGAACAGGGAAGGCTTCGTTCCGGACATCATCAGGATCGATCCTATCTTCAAGAGCAAGGAAGATAAGAAAGCCTTCGATGAGCGTCACATGAAGGACCAGATCCCGGTGCTTAACATTAAGGACCAGACGGGAGCTTTGTTCCTTGGTGTAGACGCAGGATCAACAACGACAAAGGCTGTTGTCATTAACAGAGTGGGCGACCTCGTTTACACATATTATGCAAGCAACAAGGGCAATCCTGTAATGAGCGCCGTTGCGATCATGAAGGATATCTATTCAAAGATGCCTGAAGACTGCTATATCGCTCATTCTTGCGTTACCGGTTACGGTGAGAACATCATCAAGGCTGCTTTGAACATTGACGAAGGTGAGATCGAGACGATGGCTCACTTCCAGTCTGCGAAGTTCTTCTGCCCGGATGTTGATTTCATCATCGATATCGGCGGCCAGGACATGAAGTGCATGAAGATCAGGAACGGTGTTATCGATTCCATCATGCTCAATGAGGCATGTTCATCAGGCTGCGGTTCATTTATCCAGACATTCGCCCAGACTCTTGGCCTTACAACGCCTGAGTTTGCTGAAGCTGCTCTATCTTCGACTAAGCCTGTAGATCTCGGTACACGCTGTACCGTATTCATGAACTCCAAGGTTAAGCAGGCGCAGAAGGAAGGCGCTTCCGTAGGCGATATCTCTGCCGGCCTTTCATATTCAGTTGTAAGAAATGCGCTCTATAAGGTAATCAAGATCCGTGATACAGAACAGCTCGGAAAGAATATCGTCGTTCAGGGTGGTACATTCCTTAACGATGCTATTCTCCGCTGCTTTGAACTCGTATCCGGAAGAGACGTTATCAGACCTAATGTTGCAGGTCTCATGGGTGCATTCGGCGCTGCTCTCATCGCACGTAAGAGAGGCCATGAAGATGGCAGATCCAATGTTCTCGGAAAGGATGAACTTGATTCATTCAAGATGGATACCGAGAATACACAGTGCCAGGGCTGCACAAATCACTGCCGCCTTACGATCGCTACGTTCTCGAACGGCACGAAGTTCGTATCAGGCAACCGCTGCGAGAGAGGTGAGGATCTGGCGCTCGACAGGGAGCCTGCAAGCGATAAGAAGAAGCTCCCTAATCTTTTCGATTACAAGTATTCAAGAACATTCAGCTACTATAAGCCGTTAAAGCTTGAGGATGCTCCGAGAGGCGAGATCGGAATACCGCGTGTACTTAACCAGTATGAGAATTATCCTTTCTGGTTTACCGTACTTACAAAGCTCGGATTCAGAGTGCTTATCTCCGCAAGATCTTCTCATAAGATCTACGAAGGCGGTATGGAGACGATTCCGTCTGAGTCAGTCTGCTATCCTGCAAAGCTTGCCCACGGCCATATCGAGAATCTCATTGACCGCGGAATTACGACGATCTTCTATCCTGATGTTCCTTATGAGAATATCGAGAACCAGAATTCGAATAACCACTACAATTGTCCTATCGTATGTTCTTATCCTGAGGTTATCAGAAATAATGTTGAGAACCTTCTCGAAAAGAACATCAGATACTTAAATCCTTTCATGCCTTTGGACAACCTTGATAATGTAGCTCTCCATCTTACAGAGTGCTTCGATTATCTTGGTGTTTCCGCTGAGGAAGCAAAGCAGGCAGTTCAGGCAGGTGCAGAGGAGTACTTCAAGTACAAGGAAGACATCAAAGCGAAGGGCCGTGAGATCCTTAAGGAGATGGAGGAAAAGGGCCTTAAGGGAATCGTTCTTGCAGGCAGACCTTATCACTGCGATCCTGAGATCAACCACGGTATCCCTCAGATGATCAATTCTCTTGGTCTTGCAGTACTTACTGAAGATTCAGTTGCAAAGCCCGGTGTATTAAAGCGTCCTATCAGAGTTATCGACCAGTGGATGTATCACACGAGACTTTATGAGGCAGCTGCATTCGTTATTACAAGACCTGACTTAGAGCTTGTACAGCTTACAAGCTTCGGCTGCGGCCTTGATGCCGTTACATCTGACCAGGTTCAGGAGATCCTTGAGACATCAGGCAAGCTCTACACGCTCCTTAAGATCGACGAAGTAAGCAACTTGGGCGCAGCAAGGATCAGAATGAGATCTCTTGTAGTTGCAATGAACGAGCGTCAGGAACTTATTGACAAGGGCGAAGCAAGGGTATTTGTTCCTGAAGAAAATGACAGTGCGCCTTATACTTTGCAGCGTGTTGAATTTACTAAGGAACACAAGAAGAATCACACTATCCTGGCACCCCAGATGGCGCCTGTCCAGTTCGAGCTCGTCGAGTCTGTATTCCATAAGCACGGATATAAGTTAAAGCTCTTGAAGCAGGCTACCCGTGAAGATATCGAGTGCGGTCTTAAGTTCGTTAATAACGACGCATGCTTCCCGACGATCATCGTTGTCGGCCAGATGATCAATGCGATCTTAAAAGGCGAGATCGATCCTGATAATACGACACTTGCAATAACGCAGACGGGCGGCGGATGCCGTGCTACGAACTATGTAGCATTCCTGCGTAAGGCTTTGAAGGAAGCAGGGTATCCTCAGATCCCGGTTATCACTATCTCTGCACAGAGATTTGAGAAGAATGAGGGATTTGAATATACGGCTTCTTTCGCGCTCGATGCCATCAAGGCACTCTGCGCAGGCGATATGCTCTCCACATTGCTCCTCAGAGTAAGACCTTACGAGAAGGTTCCGGGTTCTGCAAACGCTTTGTATTCCTACATCAACAGGATCGGCAGAAAGCTCTTTAATCCTAAGAGCTTAAGCGATGATCTTACCGAGAGATACGATGTCATGATGCCTAACAGCTACTTCTCCAAGTCCATCGAGGAGAAGAAGGAGATATTGGATTGCTTGTCTCAGATCGGTGTTGATTTCGATAATCCTCCGGTCATCACGAAGTATAAGGAATTCGTCAGGTTCGCAGTATCTAAGTTCGATGCGCTTCCTTTGGCAGATATTCCGAGAAAGCCCCGTGTAGGTCTTGTAGGCGAGATCCTTGTTAAGTTCCAGCCTGACGCTAACAACAACGCTATTGATGTTATTGAAGCTGAAGGATGCGAAGCGGTATTACCCGGTGTATTAGACTTCTTCCTGTACTGCGCTTATAACCCTGTATGGCAGGCTCAGAACCTCGGCAAGAGTAAGAAGACCGGCTATATCATGAAGACTGCAATTAAATTCCTGGAGTCTTTGAGAAAGCCTATCAACAAGGAATTTGCAAAGACCAACGGTAAGTTCATGCTGACCGAGAGGATCCAGGAACTCGCAGAAAAGTCATCTACAGTATTAAGCTGCGGCAACTCCTGCGGAGAGGGATGGTTCCTTACTGCAGAGATGATCGAGCTTATCCAGGACGGCGTTCCGAACATTATCTGCGCTCAGCCTTTCGCATGCCTTCCTAACCATGTAACAGGCAAGGGCATGATCAAGGAATTGAGAAGACAGTATCCTAAGTCAAATATCGTTCCGATCGACTATGATCCGGGCGCATCAGAAGCTAACCAGCTTAACCGTATCAAGCTCATGATCAGCACAGCGCGTGCCGTAAGGGAGCAGGAAATCGAAGATGAGAAGAAAGCTAAAGAGGGTTAAAGATGAGTACACTCCTTCTTGTTGACGGCAACTCGATAATAAACAGAGCTTACTATGCCGTAATTGGCAGAGCTCCAATGACAGCGCCTGACGGAACTCCTACAGGTGCCGTAAACGGTTTCTTTAATTCCGTTCTTGGCGTCATGAAGGAATATAACCCGGATTATATGTGTGTGCTTTTCGACAGGAGAGAGCCTACATTCAGGCATAAGATGAGCACGGATTATAAGGCTAACCGTAAGGGCATGCCTGATGATCTGGCTGCCCAGATGCCCGTTGTTAAGAACATGCTCGACCTTTACGGCATCAAGCGTATGGAACTTGCAGGATATGAAGCAGATGACCTTATCGGAACTCTTTCCAAACAGGGCGAAGAGCAGGGCATGGATGTCTACATATTCTCAGGCGACCACGACGATTTCCAGCTCATATCCGACAAAGTTTCCGTTATCATGCCTCAGTCGGGCAAGGGCAAAGAGCCCAGAGTCTTATTCGACCGTAAGATGTTTGAAGAGACATACGGCGTTAAGCCTGAAGTATTCGTTCAGGTAAAAGCCCTCATGGGCGATAATTCGGATAACATCAAAGGTGTTGAGAAGGTGGGCGAGAAGACTGCGTTTAAGCTTATTGCTGACTATGGTTCATGCGATGAAGTGTTTAACAATGCAGATAAGTTATCTCCTGCTTTGGGCGAGCGGATTAAGAATTCCAAAGAGCTCCTGGAGCTTAATATAAAGCTCTGCACGATCGACCGCGAATCGCCCGTCGAAGAAGGTGCTAAAGACTGCTTATATCCTTCGGCAACACGTGATTTTCCTGCGCTTTCAGGCGTTCTTAACCGCCTTGCATTAAGATCTTTGATCAAGAAGCTCGATCTTGAAGACGTTAAACCGGCATCTTTTGAGACGACTGAAGAAGTCGATGATTTTACTTCAGGCATATCTGAAGAAGTCGAAAAGACTTTGAAGTCAGGACTTAATATCAAATACGAAGTTCCGTCTTCTATTGATGCTTCTGATCTCAACCTCGGCATTGATTTTGTTGATATGCCTTCGGGAAATAAAGTCATCCTTCTTGACTGGAGCTCAAAGACTTTCTATGTTACAGATCCTGAGGATTTCTCCAAGATCTCTTCAGGCGGTACTGTCATGCCTGTATCTTATGAATACAAGGACAGATCCAAGATCATTAAGGAACCTCTGCCTTCTGTTGATTCGGTTTTCGATTGCGAGATAGCAGGATATGTATTGAATATCCTTTCCGGAAAGCCGGATCTTCAGAGATTATATGAGAGCGTCCTTAAGGCCGCTTATCCCGTTGAAGACAAGAAGGGACCTGTAAAGCAGCTTTCGTTATTTGATGAGATCACGGAAGATGACGGTTCATCCAAGGCCGAAGAGACTGCGTCTAAGCTTTTGGCTGTTATGGCTATCGCGAAAGTAATATCACGTGACATCGAGAAGGATAATGACTTAAAGAGCCTTCTTTACGATATCGAATTCCCGCTTGTAATAACTCTTGATAAGATCGAGAGAAACGGAATGCACGTATCAGGTGAGAGACTCTCTGAGCTTCACAGCGAATATATAAAGCGCCTGGAAGATATAAGCGCGAGAGTTTTCGATGCCTGCGGAACAGAATTTAATATCGGATCTCCAAAGCAGCTTGCAGATGTCTTATATGGTGAGAAGCATCTAAATCTTCCTTCCGGTAAGAAAGGCAAGAGCGGTGATTTCTCGACAGGCATAGATGAGCTTAAGAGATTAAGACCATATTTCCCTGAGATCGATTACATCATCGAATACAGAGAGCTGTCAAAGCTCGACTCCACATATGCCGTAGGCCTTGCCAGAGCTATTAAGAGCGACTCTAGGATCCATACGACATTTACTCAGGCAATGACAAACACCGGCAGATTATCTTCGACAGAACCTAATCTCCAGAATATTCCTGTCAGGACCGAAGAAGGTTCCAGACTCCGTGAAGCATTTACCGCTGAGGAAGGAAAGATCCTTGTTGATGCTGACTATTCACAGATCGAATTAAGGCTTCTTGCTGCATTAAGCGGCGATGAGGTAATGTGCTCGGCATTTCTTGACGGTGAAGACATTCATAAGAGAACGGCTGCAAAGGTATATGGCGTAACAGAGGACATGGTTACTCATAAGATGAGAGCTACGGCCAAGACCGTTAATTTCAGTATCATCTACGGTATCTCTGATTACGGGCTTGCGACGGATCTCGGTATCAGTTACAAGGAAGCTTCAGACCTCATTAAGGAATACAACAACCAGTTCCCGGGCGTTACGTCTTATCTTGAATCCTTACGCAAGTCAGGCGAAGAAAAGGGCTATGCGGTAACGATGTATGGCCGTAAGAGAATACTTAACGAATTAAAAAGCCAGAACAGGAACATTAAGAATTTCGGTTACAGGGCAGCTATGAATACTCCTATTCAGGGCACTGCCGCAGACATAATCAAGATCGCCATGAACCGTGTGTCCAAGGCATTAGCTGAGCGCCTGCCTTCTGCAAAGCTCGTAATGCAGGTGCACGACGAACTCATTTGCGAATGCGATATTGAAGATAAGGACCTTTGCGCATCCATCCTTAAGGAAGAAATGGAGAAGGCGGCATCTTTGAACGTTCCGCTTCTTGCAGAGGTCGGCTTCGGAAAGGATTGGCTGGAAGCTAAATAATGTTTGTATTAGGTATTACAGGCGGTATAGGCAGCGGAAAGAGTACTGTAAGCTCATTACTTGCAGAAAGAGGGCTTTTGGTTCTTGATGCTGATGAGATCTCCAGAAGCGTAACTGGTCCCATGGGCCGTGCCATGCCTGAGATTGCAGAGACTTTCGGTAAGAAAGTAGTATCGGCAAACGGCGCATTGAACCGCCGCGTTATGTCTGATATCGCATTCGGAGACAAGAAGAAGTTAGATGATCTCAGCACGATCATTCACCGTCATGTTTTCGAGCAGATCGAAGAGACATTGGGAAAAGAAAAAGAGAAGGGCACCAAGTGCGTAGTACTTGATGTTCCGATCCCGGTAAACAAGTTCCGTGAACTCTGCAACCAGATCTGGGTCGTTACATGTGATAAGGATGTAAGGCTTGCAAGACTTGCAAAGCGCGGAATGGATAAGGAAGAAGCAGAGAGAAGGATCGCTGTTCAGATGACTGATGACGAGTACTGTGAGCTTGGCGACCATTCGATCGATAATTCCTGGGATCTTGAAGATCTTAAGGATAAGGTCGAAGTCCTGATCCGTGAGCAGCTCTACGAGAGAGGTATCAGGATATGAACATGTCAGCAGTAATTACGGCTTGTATATTTCTGCTCGTGTCTGTTGCTGCACTCATCTTTTTGTTTGTAGGCAATCTGCCTTTCTGCAGGGGAAAATACAGGAACTTTTACAGGGCGTGCTGCGGAGTATATATTAGCGGCGTTGCGCTCGTGCTTGTCTTCACGCTTATTATGAAAGGCCTTCCGGTAGCGTATGTCCTCATATCGGATATTACCGTAACGGTCGTCTTCTGTTTGACCGTAGGTCTTATCTATTTCATGACAAGATCTATTGTTGAAACAGCTTCAAAGGCTGAGAATAAAGATGGGAAAGAAGATAAAGAGTGAGAAAAAAGGCATAAGGAAGGTAATATTTAAGATCTTCCTTATTCTCGTTATACTGGGACTTGCAGGTGTTGCTGTCTTAGGCGGTATCAATATCTTCATGCTGACTGATACCAAGCCTGACATCTATACTCTGGAAGCCTTTGAATCAGGTGAAGCATCTTCAGCATCGCATTATCAGGCCGTTATTGTATTAGGCTGTGCCATTTGGGGTGATGCACCTAGCCCGATGCTCGCAGACAGACTGCGTACTGCCGCAAGTGTTTATAAAACGGGTTGCTGTGATTATGTCCTTGTCACGGGAGACAGCGCCGAGCCTGAAAGGTACGATGAGACTGGAGTCATGGCCGGATTTCTCGTAAATGAAGGTGTGCCGGAGGATAAAATCTTCTGTGATACACTTGGACTTTCCACATATGAATCAATGAACAGGGCATTAAATGTTTATCACATCGATTCGGCTGTTGTCGTGACTACCGGATTCCATGTTCCCAGGTCAGTTTACGATGCCCGCTCATTCGGCATCGAAGCTGTCGGAGTTGAAGCGATCAATTCAGGTTATGTGATAAAGCCGTATAATTATGTCAGGGAATTTGTTGCACGCGGCAAGGATCTGGTATTTACTATATTTAAGCCCGAAAGCGATTTTATAGGTTCGGTTCTATGACTGCCAACAATACAAAGAGACTGCCATCTTATATCGGCGGAATATTTGCCATAATCGCCGGATTCTTCTTTATTACCATGCCAGAGATCTCCTCTGGCGTAATCGGTATTCTTTTTGGCGTGGTCCTTTTTGTTGCAGGATTATCCGAAGTTATAGGTTATATCATCTCGATCAAACAGTTCAGGGAAGAGAACTACGGCAAAGCTGCCGGAGCTGAGATCGTGCTCGTATATTCTGTTATCCTCATAGCGCTGGGACTTTTCTTTATTATAAGGCACGAGATCGTCCTTCAGCTTCTTTCAACTATAGTCGGAATCTTCTTCCTGATAGACGGTGTTGTTAAGCTCAGGCAGGAGATCTTTTTGTTCACGAAGAAGGATATCTACAGCTGGGTATTGCTGATAATGGCTTTGGCATTGATCGCCGGCGGTATCATCCTTCTGGCTAATGCTTTATACGGAACGAGGAACATTATTGTCTTCTCCGGATGTGCATTTATCGTAAGCGGCCTGGAGACTTGTATTTTCGATGCCGCGAAAAGGAAAGACATCAAAACAAAAACCCGCAAAGATTAAATCTTACGCGGGTTTAATTATTCCAATCCATTTGTGGCGGAGATATCAGACGTTGAATCTGAATACTACTACGTCGCCGTCCTTCATTACGTATTCCTTGCCTTCGGATCTTACAAGACCCTTTTCCTTTGCGGCATTATATGTTCCGTTAGCGATGAGGTCATCGTAAGCAACGACTTCTGCTCTGATGAAGCCTCTTTCGAAGTCAGAGTGGATCTTGCCGGCAGCCTGAGGTGCCTTTGTTCCTTGCTTGATCGTCCATGCACGTACTTCCTTGGGGCCTGCTGTAAGGAAAGAGATAAGGCCTAAGAGGGAATAGGATGCGTTGATCATCTTATCAAGGCCTGCGCTCTCGATACCGAGGTCTTCTAAGAACATCTCGCGGTCCTCAGGAGAGAGCTCGCCTAATTCTTCTTCGATCTTTGCAGAGATTACGACAACGCCGGAACCTTCTTTTGCAGCGATCTCCTTAACAACATTAACGTAAGGGATGTCATCTTTCTTGATATCGTCTTCAGAGATGTTTGCGCAGTAGAGAACAGGCTTCATTGAGATCAGCTGAAGATCCTTTGTGTATTCCTGTTCGTCTTCTTCGAAAGTAAGGGTTCTTGCAGATTTGCCTTCTGCAAGGCAGTCGTAGATCCTCTCGTAAACAGCGAGTTCCTTTGCGAAAGCCTTATCGCCGCCTTTCATCATCTTCTTGGTGCGGTCGATGCGCTTCTCCATGATCTCAAGGTCAGAAAGTATGAGCTCAACATCGATCGTAGCGATATCGCCTGCAGGATCAGCGTGGCCGTTAACGTGGATAACGTCAGGATCGTCGAAGCATCTTACTACATGAACGATGGCATCGCACTCTCTGATATTGGATAAGAACTTGTTGCCCAGACCTTCGCCCTTGGAAGCGCCTGCAACAAGGCCTGCGATGTCGACGAATTCGACAACTGCGGGGGTGTACTTCTCAGGATTGTAGATCTCAGCGAGTTTATCTAATCTCTTATCAGGTACAGAGACAACACCGACGTTAGGTTCGATCGTGCAGAAAGGATAGTTTGCGGATTCTGCACCGGCTCTTGTGATCGCGTTAAAAAGCGTGCTCTTACCGACATTAGGAAGTCCTACGATACCAAGCTTCATATATATACCTCATTAAATCTATTTTTTTGCCTCATAATTGTAGCACATTCACATCATAATACTTTGTAGGTTGTTTGTCGGTATTTGTATTGCAGTTGTCGGCTCTTTTGTAGGTTTTTGTAAGAAAAGGTTCACTTTTGCAGGCTTTTGTCGCAAAACTTGCAGGTTTTAAGCCTTGTTTTTGCGATGTTTTTGTACTGATAATCCGTTCTCGAAAAGGGTATTCTGCAAACAAAGGAGAGTACCCTTATGCCTACTAGACCCAATGTCGTACATATCTATTCATGCTTTACTACAGGCTCAGATTCAACTTTGTCTCTGATTGAAGTATCCATATCACCTGGCATTCCGACTTTCTCTGTCATCGGTCTTTGTGATTCGTCTATCAGGGAATCAGAAGGAAGGATAAGGTCTGCATTTAAATCAGCCGGTTTTAATATGCCTAAAGGCCACATTACCATTGGTATAAGTCCTGCGTATATGAGGAAAGCAGGCTCCGGTTTCGATCTGTCGATGGCTATGGGAATACTGTTTTGCTCAGGCCAGTTATATCTTCCTCCGAACAGTAAGATCTATGCTGAGGGCGAGCTCTCGCTTGGCGGCGATGTGATAGGAACGCCCGGATCCTGTTTAAGGCTTAAGACTGTAAGGAATATGGATTTCGATTATAAGATCATTCCTGCAGGAGAAGCATCAAGTGCAGGCATAGCCTGCTTTACCGGCCAGACAGTCAGCAGCCTTTCTGATCTTGAAGGATTGTTTGAGGGCGGATTATATAAGGATAATGTTTTCGAATTCTGCAGGCAGGATGCTGACAAAGATTATATCGATATCTCAAATCTCAAAGGCCAGGAGAAGGCAAAAAGGGCTTTGCTTATAAGCGCTGCAGGATTTCATAACCTTTTGCTCATGGGAAGTCCGGGCTGCGGCAAGACCCTGGCCGGTAAGATGCTTGCAGGGATCATGCCTGAACTTACTCCCGAAGAGCTGTCTGATGTCTATTCGATAACTGAACTCCTGGAGGGAGAGAAAGCCGGCCATAGCTGCGAAAGACCAGTCAGACTCATCGGCCCTAATATCACTGTCGGAAAGTTGCTTGGCAATTCATCAAGTCTTACTCCGGGCGAGCTTGCTCTTGCAAATCACGGCATATTATTTGCTGATGAATTGCCGTTATACAGCTCTGAAGTATTGGATTTCTTAAGAAAGCCTTTAGAAGAACGCAAGGTTCAATTGATGAGGCGCGGTCAGCTTTATTCTTTCGATGCCAACTTCATATTCCTGGGAACGGGCAACCCTTGTAAATGCGGACTCCTTTATGAGAGCGGCGACAGATGCAGGTGTTCAGCTAATAGTATCAGCCGCTATATGTCCAAGATCACCGGACCTTTTTTGGAGAGGATTGATCTTTTCAGTGAGATGAGATCTGTCTCAGGTAAAGATATGGCCTTTATCTGCGCAGATGACAAGGAAGGCGAGAGTCCTTATTACAGAGAGACTGTCAAAAGATGCTGGGATATCGCGCATAAGCGTTATGGATCAGATTTCCTTAACGGAACTTTCCGTGATACAGACATCAAAGACATATTAAGGGTTCCTGAGAAGGTAATTAAGTATGCAGGGGACACCTGTGACAAAGGATTTTTCTCTGCACGCGGGTTTACCAGGATATTAAGAGTAGCAAGGACTATTGCCGATATTAAAGGCGCTGAAGATATTTCGGAAGAAGATATCGCAGAGGCGGTTCAATACAGAAAGCGGGGTTTCTGATATGGCATTTATAAATGATCAGATCAATCATCAGGATCTTTTCTATTCAGCAGTAATGCTCAATACGGATATCAATTATAAGACTTTCCGAGACCTTATAGATAATAAAGCGATCAAGACATACAGGGATATTTCTGACAGGGAGATATTGACCAGGATCGCCAAAGGGGAGATCAAATTAAGGAATGATACAGTTCATAGGATAAAGAAGCTCCTTGATTCATACAGTGATATCGAAAAGATCGTCGGCAAATACCGTAAGACCGCTTTGGAGAACAATATAAGCGTGCATTCATCACTTGATGAGAATTATCCCTATAACTGGAAAGTCCTAAGCGGAATGCCACAGGTGTTTTATTCGCGCGGCAACATAAACCTGATAGGACAGATGACTTATCAGGGCGCAGTTGCCGTTGTAGGCTCCAGGAATCCCAGTAAATATTCTCTTTATGCGACTGAACAGATATGCAGTGAGTTAGGAAATAAAGGGATCACGATAGTTTCCGGTATGGCGTGCGGCATAGACAGACAGGCACATATCTCATCTGTTAATACGCAAGGCGGTACGGTTGCTGTCCTTGCCGGCGGAGTAGATAACATATATCCTCCGGCAAATAAAGATATTTATGATCTTATAGGAATAAACGGACTTCTTATCTCTGAGATGCCGCCCGGACAGATGCCGCTCAGGCAGTATTTTCCATCTCGCAACAGGCTGATAGCAGGATTATCGGATACTACGCTGATAATGGAAGCCGGTATCTGCTCAGGAACGCTTCATACGGCCTCATTTGCTGCCAATCAGGGCAAAGAGGTCTTTGTGCTTCCGAATAATATCTACTATGAGAATGCCAAGGGCGGATTAAAACTCCTTGAAGACGGCGGGAACGTTCTCCTTGGCCCTGAATGCGTAATTGACAGCATAACAAGAGCTCTGATGTTTAAAAGGATGGGAATGGGGTGTCCTGCCGAGCTTAGTTATTCAGATGATAAAGATGAATTTACGGATAATATCGATATCGGAGCTCTAAGAGAATTATCGAGATCTGATCCGGAAACTCTTACAGACGACAATTGGAAGACAATAATTACTGATGCACTTACTTTAAAGCCCCTATGTGCGGATGAGCTATGTAGTGTTACAATGCTTCCGTTTTACAAGATTTCGATACTTTTAACCGAGCTTGAGCTTAATGGGACAGTTTGCCAGGAGAAGGGGAAGTATTCGTTGACATTTGTATAATGATGATATATTTTTAATTAAAAATATAGAGGGGTACTTATGAGCAAGAAATTAGTCATTGTTGAGTCTCCTGCCAAGTCAAAGACCATTGGCAGATACCTTGGAAGCGATTATATCATTTCCGCATCATTAGGTCATATAAGAGATCTTCCTTCAGGGAATCTCGGTGTTGATGTTAAGAATAACTTCAGACCTTTATACATAACCATGAAGGGAAAGGAGAAGGTCGTAAGAGACTTAAAGCTCTTGGCTGCTGATTGCGACGAGATACTCCTCGCAACGGACCCTGACCGCGAGGGTGAAGCAATTGCATGGCACTTGGCAAAGGTATTGAAGATCGATCCTGATTCAAAGTGCAGGATCACATTTAACGAGATCACAAAGACAGCGGTCCAGGAGGCTATTAAGAATCCCAGGACCATCAATATGAATCTTGCCAATGCACAGCAGGCAAGAAGGATCCTTGACAGATTAGTCGGATATGAATTGAGCCCGCTTCTCTGGAAGAAGATCAGAAAGGGCTTGTCCGCAGGACGTGTTCAGTCTGTTGCAACCAAGATCGTAATGGACCGTGATGCCGAGATCGACGCATTTAAGCCTGAGGAATACTGGCTCATCAAGGCTCTTGTAACACCCGGAAAGAATTCAGATAAGTTCTTATTAAGCTACTATGGTATTGCTGACGGTGATAAGGTTAAGAAGGATGACTTGAAGTGCCTTGAGGATGCCCAGGAAGTATCAGATGCTGTAGGAAGCGGTCCGCTGGTCGTAGATTCGGTTAAGAAGGGCAAGAAGGAGAGGAATCCTTATCCTCCGTTTACCACATCAACCTTGCAGCAGGAAGCTTCAAAGAGACTCGGATTCTCTTCCAAGAAGACAATGTCCATTGCTCAGCAGCTCTATGAAGGTGTTGAGATCGCAGGACAGGGCCAGACAGCTCTCGTATCCTATATCAGAACAGACTCAGTACGTATCTCCGAAGAGGCTGTAGCAGCTGCTGCAGATCTTATCAAGCAGAGATTCGGCAAAGAATACTGCGCTCCTTATAAGAGACAGTATAAGAACAAGAATTCCGCCCAGGATGCTCACGAAGCGATCAGACCTACTCATTTCGATCTTGATCCGAGAGACATCAGATCCTCTCTTACAAACGATCAGTATAAGCTTTTTCAGCTTATCTGGGACAGATTCCTTGCTACACAGATGGCTTCATGCAAGCTTGATACTGTTACATGTCAGGCAACCTGCAATAACAGAGTATTCAGAGCAACAGGTGAGACCGTTACATTCAAAGGTTTCCTTGTTCTTTACGATGACATCGCAGAAGATCAGAATAAGAGTGACGATTCAGACGGCAAGGCCATCATCCCGCCTCTTGAAGACGGCATGAAGCTTGAACTCTTAGACCTTAAGTCTTTGCAGAAGTTCACGACACCTCCGCCGCATTATACGGAAGCTACGCTCATCAAGGCATTGGAAGAATACGGAATCGGAAGACCTTCCACATATGCTCCTACGATCTCTACGATCCTTGACCGTAAGTATATTGAGAAGAACGGAAGACTTCTCCAGATCACTGATCTCGGTAAGATCGTTACAAATATGCTCTCAGAGAACTTCAGCGAGATCGTAGACCTCTCATTTACGGCCGACATGGAGACTAAGCTCGATGAGGTTGAAGAAGGCAAGGAAGAATGGGAAGAAGTGCTTAACAGCTTCTATCCTGAGTTCAATACACAGATCAAGGCTGCTCAGGAATCTATCGACAAGATAACATTTGAGCCTGAGAAGACCGGTGAAGTATGCCCTCAGTGCGGTGCCGAGCTCGTTTATAAGGAAGGCAGATACGGTAAGTTCATTGCCTGCTCCAACTTCCCTGAGTGTAATTACACAAAGAACATCGTAGTCTACGCAAAGGGTGTATGTCCCAAGTGCGGTTCCGGACTTCTCGTTCATAAATCTAAGAAATACAGAAATAAGTCTTTCTATACATGCGATAAGCAGGGCTCTGATCCGAATTGTGATTTCATCTCATGGGATCTTCCTATCGAAGGCAAGTTCTGTCCTGAATGCGGAAGCTACATGATCTTAAAGCATTTCGGCAAGAAGGCTTATCCCAGATGCTCTAACAAGGATTGTCCTACTAACGCCAGAAAGAGCAGAAAATCTTCAGATAAGAAGAACGAAGATGAAGAATGATGCGGTTGTAACAATAATCGGTGCAGGTTTAGCGGGCTCTGAGGCTGCTAATATCTGTGCGCGTGCAGGCGTTCATGTAAAGCTTTACGAGATGAAGCCTGTTAAATACAGCCCTGCTCATCATTCGGAGAATTTCGCAGAGCTGGTATGCAGCAACTCCTTAAGAGCTGCCGCAAGAGAGAATGCAATTGGTCTTCTTAAGGAAGAACTGAGGCATTTAGGTTCGCTCATCATGGAAGCAGCAGATAAGAGCGCTATCCCAGCCGGCGGCGCTCTGGCCGTTGACAGAGATGAATTCTCAGGATACATAACCGAATCTATCAGGAATAATCCTCTTATAGAAGTTATTCCGGGTGAAGTTACGAAGATTCCTGAAGAGGGCATAGTAATCGTTGCTACAGGACCTCTTACTGAAGGTGAGCTCTTTGAAGACATACTGCGTGTAACGGGAGATACGTCAGGACTTCATTTCTTTGACAGTGCAGCTCCTATCGTAACCGGTGATTCGATCGACATGACAAAAGCTTTCAGGGCTTCAAGATACGGCAAGGGCGGAGACGATTACATCAACTGTCCTATGACCAAAGAGCAGTATCTTGCTTTTAGGGAAGAGCTTGTAAATGCCGAGAGGGCAGATGTCAAGAACTTTGACAGGGAGATCGTTTTCGAAGGCTGCATGCCTATTGAGGTAATGGCTCAAAGAGGCGTTGATACGATGAGATTCGGACCTTTGAAAGGTGTTGGACTTATCGATCCTGCGACCGGCAAAGAGCCTTATGCCAATCTCCAATTAAGACAGGATGACAGGGCTAAGACCATGTATAACCTTGTCGGTTTCCAGACAAGGCTTAAATGGCCTGAGCAAAAGCGCGTCTTTGGAATGATACCCGGCCTTGAGAATGCGGAATATACTCGTTACGGCGTTATGCACCGAAATACATTCCTTAATTCGCCTTTGTATCTTTCATCACATTACAGCTTGAGGGCTAAGCCTGATATATTCTTCGCAGGACAGATAACAGGCGTAGAAGGTTATATTGAATCAACAGCTTCCGGATTTGTTGCTGGTTTCTATGCGGCGCAGAGAGCTTTAGGAATTGAGCCTTCCTATGAGCCTGATGCATGTACTGTTATCGGTTCGATGGCACTTTATGTCTCAGATCCTCATATCAAGAAGTTCCAGCCGATGAATGCGAACTTTGGAATCGTAAGTCCTATTGAAGGCAGATTTAAGGGCAAGACTGCCAAGAAAGATAAGAATAATGCACTTGCTGACAGGGCTTTAGAGCACCTTAAAGCGTTTGAGGAAAGTGTTGGGAAATTAACCGAATAATGGAGCAGGGAATTAAAGAGAACAATAAGAATATTGATGAAAGAGCAAAAGGTCCTTTTGCTCATTTCTTTATTTCAGGATGGAATCATTTGGTAAGGCTTATGGGCGTAAATGTGCTTTTCATGCTGTTCAATATTCCTGCTTTAGCAATTGCTTTCGGGTTTGCCATAATCTTTATGCCCGGCCTTGTATCTGCTTTTGACCTTCATAGATTCATCTCGGTCCCCTCAAATGCCGGTTCGGTTACGCCTGCTGAAACTTCGGTTGTCTCATATCAGCTCTTATCTTTGCTTATTGTGTTCTTTATCGTTTCTGTTGTTGCAAGCTTGCTTATCTGTATCGGACCTTTCCAGACAGGATTTGCACAGGTATATAAAGATATCAGGAACGGCACGTCAGTTTCATTGTTCGGAAGCTTTAAGGTCGGACTTAAAGAAAACTGGAAAAAGGCGTTGGCCTCAACTTTCATCGGTATTCTTTTCACAGCGGTGATAATCCTTGCCGTAAGTTTCTATCTCAATCTGAAGACGGATGTGGGCATAATTATCGGAACAGTTTTCTGCGTTTTGTATGTAGCTTTTATCCTGGTCCAGAATTTTGCTTATAACATGATGGTAACGACTGATCTGAAGCTCGGCCAGATATATAAGAACTCTCTATTATTCCTTCTTATCAGGTTTGGTCATTGCCTGGGGCTTGCGGTCGTAGTCATTCTTTTCTATATCGCAGTGCCTTTTATACTGTTGATGTCGGCTTCTTATACTACCTTAGGAATCTTCATCTTCCTTTATTCGTTCCTTGTCATTGCCTGGGTACAGTACGGCATTTCTTACTATACCGGATGCCTTATCGACAGATATGTAGCAGAAGACGAAGAGCCTGCCGAAGAAAACAGTGAAGAAACTTAAGTAAATTGAGTTAGAATAGAGTAGTAATCCGTAAATTAAGCTGTTTAAGAGGATAGGTTTAAGGTCCGGCAATGTACGATTTTGATCTGCTGCCAGAAGATACAGTATTTGCTCTTTATGTTGCGCTGGTGTTATTCGCCATTGCTTTTGTTTCATTTGCAGTTATAACTCTCTATACGTTGATCAAGACGACTCTTTATAACAGAAAGCATGAGGACAAGCTTAAGCTTACGCCTGATGTGGCTTATTTCCATGAACGCGGAAAGAGAGGCAACCAGGAGGACTCGGTCTATATCTCGCCTTTGGATAAGATCGAAGAATCAGGCCTTATTGCTGCATGTTCTGACGGAATGGGCGGACTTCTTAACGGTGAAGTGGTTTCTAAATATGTTACTGATTCGCTTGCCGAGAATTTCCCTTTGAAGTTTGATGCCCAGGCTGAGAATGCGAAAATAATATCCGGCATTTCCGACCATGTTTACGAAGACTTCCATTTAAGTGCCGGCGCGACACTTGTCATGGTCCATATTTTTGACGATCTTCTGAATTTCTATAGTCTAGGCGACAGCAACATCATACTGATCCGCAATAACCGCGCGACACTTCTGAATAATAAGCAGAACTACGCTTCTGTAATGATAAAGAAGTTCTCTGAAGGCGGTATCGATACCGTTGATGCTTACAAGGATCCCAGAGCCAGAGGCCTTACTGATTTTGTCGGCAACTTCAAATGCAATGTCCAGATGACATCAAAGCCTATGAAGCTCCGTGATAATGATATTATTATCGTAGGTTCAGACGGTGTTACGGATTCAATGCCTTTGAACCGCATCCTTAACCATATACATTCAGATCAGAACGCCACAGGCATCGCAAGAATGATCAAGTATGGCGTCAAGTCCAGTAAGAATCCCAGACAGGATAATTACTCGGCGATAGTAATAAAGCTGCGCAGGAGCATAGTGTGATAGAGTATTACACATTTAAGCACAGGGGAGATGCCCTTGATTTTACGGATGAAGTCTTCTTAAGACTTGTTCCGAATCTTACTGTTGCACTATTCTTCGGGAGCAATCTTAAGATCGCGCCTAAGAGCCAGGCTCTGTTATTTTCCGAGATCCTTAACAGTGAAGAAGGCGGCAAGAGCATCGAATACTTATCTTCGGTATTCGACGAATGTCTAGACGAAGAGTCTGAATACCTGATCCTTCGCGTGCTTAAGAACGGCGTTGAATGTTACAGAAGAGGCGGCGTTTTCGCAAAGATCATAAAGGACGGGCAGATACATGTTCTGCCAAACGGCTTCTTCGGACTCAATGTAGGTGACAGCATAGTCTGCGCCACTTCCAATTTCTATAAGCACCTTACAGATGAAGGGATACTCGCCGACGCGCTTGTATCTTCTTCCTGCAACGAATGGATGAATATGCTGATCAGAAGGATATCGGATCAGTGCCAGCTTAAGTGCGGAAATCTGTCCGCCGTAACTCTTAAGCTCAACGATTAGTGCGGTTTAGGTGAGTCTCTAAAGAGAGTTTTATTATCCTTCTTGCAGATCTCTCGATATCTTCGCTTGAGATAAGGCCTTTACGGCATGCTCTCATTATCTTCCACGGAATATGAGGAAGCCCCGGCATTATGAGATCAGTACCTGCTTTGCAGCAAAGTTCATCCAGACTCTCATGATGTCCTGTCGCGAACCAGTCGGTCATGACGATACCGTCAAAGCCCCATTCGTTTCGAAGTATCTTTGTCTGAAGATCGTAGTTAAGGGCAGTGTAGATGCCGTTGATCTTGTTATAACTGCACATTACGGCTTCCGGATGCGCTGTCTCAACTGCGATCCTGAATGCCCGGAGATAGATCTCACGAAGAGTCCTTTCATCCATATTGGAAGATGAGACATTTCTTTTGGTCTCAAGATTGTTTGCAGCGAAATGTTTTATAGTCGGGTAACAACCATATTCTTCATGAACGCCCCTGATAACACGGCTTGCAATGATGCCGGTAAGGACCGGATCTTCTGAATAGTATTCGTAGTTTCTTCCGCACAAAGGATTTCTGTGGATGTTTAAAGCCGGTGCAAGCCAGAAGACTACACCGTATTCAAGCATTTCCTTGGCAACGGCATTTCCTAATAATCTGGCGTGGTATACACTCCAGGTTTGCGCAACTACGGTCTCAGAGGGCCATGATGTGCAGTATTGATAGAACAATTCCTGATTTTTGGTTTTATCTGAAGCAGCGCCAAGCTTTGAGATCTTGTGTACATGTCTTAAAGATTCAGGCAGTGTAGGAATTGCAAATAAGTTATGCTTAGGCTTTGTCGATATCTGTGTCAGGTTAAGCCCCTGAGGGCCGTCAGCCATAGGCATGGCATCGATCCCTTTATTAAACAGCTTGGATGTTGTATATCCGACAGCTCCGAAAACCCTGTGCCGGAAGGGACCTAAATATGTCCTTCCAACCAGCAGTTTGCTCATATCTTTAATTGTGAGGCCCGATACTACCTGGTCTATTTCAGGGTTTTTCTCGAATTCCGGAACATTATATTTATGTGTTATGCAACTGATCTCAGAAGCTTTTATCTTGCTGCGCCTGATATCTGAAGGAATTTTTCTTTCGCTTTTATCGTGAATAATGTAATCGATCTTGCGGTCTGACAGAGATATGGGATCAGTTATCTCGGTAACGGCATCCTCATCAAGCTCAAGTACAAGTAATGGTGTATCGTTCAGATAGATGAGATATTCGCCCTTCTCGAGAATGAACCGATGGTTATCGTTGTCAAATGCAGCAAAGTATTTAAGATCAAAGCTGAGAGTAAAATAGTCTTTTTTGCCGGGTTCCAAAAGCATTGTCTTGGAAAATGCAACAAGACTTGATTTTTCTCTTATGAACTTGTTTTCGGGGCAGGATAAGTAAAGCATAGAGACTTCCTTGCCTGCCGTATTTCCGGTATTGGTAACACGTACGTTGACCGTGATCTTCGTACCGCGGTTGGCACAATAATCTGCTTCAGTCTTAAAAGTGGTATAGCTTAATCCGTAACCGAACTTATATCTCGGCGTGATGCTTTTCTTATCGAACCATCTGTAACCGACGAAGATGCCTTCTCTGTAGTCTTCCTGGAGCATTTCGGGGTTTCTTTCAGAAAACGTGTCAGATGAAGGGTAGTCATCGTACTTATAAGCCCATGTATCGGCAAGTCTGCCTGAAGGATTAACTTTTCCTGTCAGGATATCAGCAAGGGCATTACCGGATTCCATTCCGCCCTGCATAAGAAGGACAACAGCCGAAAAACCGATCTCGTCAAGAAATGAAAGATCTATAACAGCTCCGACGTTAAGAACAAGGATTGTATCCTTATAGTTCTCTGTAATGGAACGCATGAGCTTTATCTCATCTTCAGTTGCATAGTAATCACCGGGAATATCCTTTCTGTCAGCGCCTTCGCCGGCCTGCCTTGCGAGAACATAAACTGCAACATCAGCGCTGGTGTTGTCATCTTTTGTAACAGGTCTTCCGGAAGGCAGATAGAACGGATTATCTGCCGCATAATCCATATGCTGCATAAGAGGAATCTTGCGCATGGCTTTCTTTAGGTTCTTCTTATAAAGCGAAAGTTCTCTTTCATAGAGCTCATCGTATTCGTTGAGCCAGTCTTCGCTGATGATGGTGATGTTTGCGTTCTTAAGGCCGTCTTCGATATTGACGTTGTATCTGGGGTTATTCTCGCCTGATCCCGTGCCTCCGAAAACCGTATGCCTCGCGCCCGCGCCATATAAAGCCGCCTTGTTGGCTTTAAGCGGAAGGACTCCGTTATTTTCCAGAAGAACGATTCCTTCGGCACAGATCTCTCTTGCGAGATCACGGTGATTGATCTCACGTTCTGTCAGAGAAGGATTATTCTGTGCATAGATCTCAGACTTCATATCAACCTAATCTCTCGTAGAATTTTTTTCTGAAATCTCCCAATCTGTCTTCGGCGATCGCCTGACGGATACGCTCCATAAGAACGAGCAGGAAATGGATATTGTGATATGTGCAGAGTCTTAAGCCGAACATCTCGTTAGCCTTGATGAGATGTCTTACATAAGCTGCAGAGAAATTCGTGCATGCATAGCAGCTGCAGTCAGGATCCATAGGACCGAAGTCTTCGGCGAACTTCTTGTCTCTTATTATCTTCTTGCCGTAATCGGTAAGAATGGTGCCGTGTCTGCCCATTCTTGTCGGGAGAACGCAGTCGAACATATCGACGCCTCTGCATGAGCCCTCAATAAGATAATCGGGAGTGCCGACGCCCATCAGATAACGGGGCTTATCCTCAGGCATGAGAGGTACAGTGCAGTCGATCATGTCAATAAACAGATTCTTAGGTTCGCCGACGGAGATACCTCCGATCGCAAATCCGGGAAGATCGAAGGATGTAACAGCATCTGCGCTCTTTTTGCGGAGATCGGGATACATCGATCCCTGGATGATGCCGAACAAAGCCTGTTCATCAGGCCTTTTGTGTGCTTCGATACAGCGCTCAAGCCATCTTGTTGTTCTTGCCTGAGATCTGTCAGCGTAGGCGTGCTCGGAAGGGTAGGGGCAGCATTCATCGAAAGCCATGATGATATCAGCGCCCAAGTCGTTTTGAACCTGCATGGATATCTCAGGAGTTAAGAATAACTTTCTTCCGTCGATGTGGGAACTGAACTTTACGCCTTCTTCTTTTATGTCCTTAGGCTTCGAAAGTGAGAAAACCTGGAATCCGCCTGAATCTGTAAGAATGGCGCCGGGCCAGTTCATGAACTTATGAAGGCCGCCGGCCTTTGCAACGATATCACTTCCGGGTCTGAGCCAGAGATGATAAGTATTTGAGAGCATGATTCCTGCACCCATGCCGGATACTTCCTCAGGACTCATTCCTTTGACAGAAGCCTGTGTTCCTACAGGCATAAATGCAGGTGTCATGAAGGTTCCGTGAGGCGTGTGTACCTTACCGAGTCTTGCACCTGTCTGAGCGCATGTGTGGATGTGTTCGTACCATACCGGGAAGTTTGACATATCAGTTCTCCAAATCTGTAATGAACATGGCGTCACCGAATGAGAAGAATCTGTATTCTTCCTCAACGGCATGTTTATATGCGTTTAATACGTTTTCGCGGCCTGCCAGAGCAGATACAAGCATTATCAAAGTCGATTCAGGCAGATGGAAGTTGGTGATAAGAGAATCAACGCACTTGAATTCATAACCGGGATAGATAAATATCTGTGTATAACCGGATGCAGGCATCATCTCGGGATCGTTTGAAGCAACTGTCTCAAGCGTTCTGGTAGATGTGGTGCCGACGGATATTATCCTTCTGCCTTCAATTCTTGCTTTGCGGATAATATCGGAAGCTTCCTTGGGAAAGTCATACCATTCGGAGTGCATCTCATGGTCTTCGATAGTTTCTGCCTTAACTGGCCTGAAGGTGCCAAGACCTACATGAAGAGTGAGTTCTGCGATCTCAACGCCCATATCCTTTAATTCAGCCAAAAGATCTTTGGTAAAGTGAAGACCAGCCGTAGGCGCTGCTGCAGAGCCCGCATCTTTGGAATATACGGTCTGGTAACGTTCCGGGTCATCTAACTTCTCGTGGATATATGGCGGGAGGGGGATGGTACCTGCTTTATCAAGGACTTCTTCCCAGACGCCTTTAAAATCGAATCTGATGATCCTGTTTCCGCTCTCAAGAACCTGTTCGCATTCAGCTTCAAGCTCACCGGGGATAAAGGTCATGCGTTTGCCTTCTCTGACCTTCTTGCCGGGGCGCGCAAGAGTTTCCCAGTGATTATCGTCGATCCTCTTTAACAGAAGGAGCTCAACAGGGCTTTGTGTATCAGAACGTACACCAAGTAATCTTGCAGGAATGACTCTGGTGTTGTTTATAACCAGAACATCGCCTTTCCTAAGGAATTGCTTTATATCCGGAAAATGGCCGTCAATAACCTTGCCGGTCTTTTTATCGAGTACCAGGAGACGTGATGCAAGACGGTCCTTGGTAGGGACCTGTGCAATCAGTCTCTCGGGCAGATCATAGTAAAAATCAGAAGTCTTCATGTAATATGCCTTTTATAATAAATATAACGACAGAAGTTTATCACATTTAGTAGGAAAATGCGGATATACGCACATTATTTGATATTATGTCCTCTTATCCTTTGTTAAAATCCGAAATATATATCAAATCTTCCAAAGGAGAATCCAAATGAGAGCATTATTCATCGGCGGAACAGGAACTATCAGCAGCGCGATCACAAGAAGACTTGCAAAAGATCCTTCTTGGGAATTGTGGCTTATTAACCGCGGCAACAGGGCAGATACAGTGCCTGAGAATGTTCATCAGATCGTATGCGACATCAATGATGAAGAAGCTGTCAAAAAGGCTTTGGAAGGCATGACATTTGATGTGGTAGGTGAATTCATCGGATTTACCGTAGATCAGGTTGAGCGCGATTACAGGCTCTTTAAGGACATTACAAAGCAGTATATCTATATAAGCTCTGCTTCGGCCTACAACAAGCCTTCCGCAAGCTATATCATCACTGAAGGCACAACACTCGCTAACCCTCACTGGGAATATTCCAGAAACAAGATCGCGTGCGAGCATTTCCTTATGGAAAAATACAGGGAAGAAGGTTTCCCCGTAACTATCGTAAGGCCAAGCCACACTTATGATGAGAGATCTATCCCTCTTGGCGTTCACGGAAAGAACGGGTCCTGGCAGGTCATTAAGCGCATGATGGACGGCAGGCCCGTCATAATCCACGGTGACGGTGAGTCTTTGTGGCATCTGACGTTCAATGAAGACTTTGCTGTAGGTTATACGGCACTTATGGGCAACCGTCATGCAATCGGCGAAGCTTTCCAGCTGACAGGCGATGAAGTCCTTACCTGGAATCAGATCTATCAGACAATAGCTGATGCTTTAGGCGTTGAGCTTAAGGCATATCACGTATCATCAGAACTCCTTACCGCTTTAGGTCCTGATTATGACTTCGAAGGAAGCCTTACGGGTGATAAGTCAGTATCAGTAGCTTTCGATAACAGCAAGATCAAGAGGCTTGCGCCTGATCTTAAGACTAATGTTCCTCTGCATAAAGGCGTAAGGATCGCTCTGAATTACATTCTGGACCATGAGGAGTGCAGGAAAGAAGACCCTGAATTTGATAAGTGGTGTGACAAAGTCATCGAAAAGATCGACGCTCTTAAGGCAACTTTTTGAGATTTCGAAGATGAAAAACCACTGAATTAATATGTTTTTTGTGCAAATATCAGACTTTTGTTGTAAAATGAATTAGTTTTTTCGAAGGGAGACTATATATGTCCGAAATTCCTTACAAGATCTATTTATCTGAGAATGAGATTCCTTCAGCATGGTATAACGTCCGCGCTGACATGAAGAACAAACCCGCTCCGCTTCTCAATCCAGGAACAGGCGAGCCTTTAAAGGCTGAGGATCTTTATCCCATCTTCTGTGAAGAGCTTTCGAAGCAGGAAATGAACAATACCGATGCATATATCGATATTCCGGGTGAAGTTCTTGATTTCTATAAGATGTACAGACCTTCTCCGCTCGTAAGAGCATATTGCCTTGAGAAGGCATTGGGCACACCTGCTCATATCTACTATAAATTCGAGGGTAACAACACATCAGGTTCCCATAAGCTCAATTCAGCTATCGCTCAGGCATATTATGCAAAGAAGCAGGGCCTCAAGGGTGTAACCACAGAGACAGGCGCAGGCCAGTGGGGTACAGCTCTTTCAATGGCTACAGCCTACTTCGGACTTGACTGCCAGGTTTACATGGTTAAGGTATCCTACGAGCAGAAGCCTTTCAGACGTGAGGTTATGAGAACGTACGGTGCTACGGTTACACCTTCTCCTTCAATGCTCACAAATGTCGGACGCAAGATCAACGAGCAGTTCCCCGGAACAGACGGTTCTTTGGGATGCGCTATTTCCGAGGCTGTTGAAGCTGCTACAACTCAGGAAGGCTACAGATATGTTTTAGGTTCAGTACTTAATCAGGTATTGCTCCACCAGTCTGTTATCGGTCTTGAGACTAAGGCAGCTCTTGACAAGGTTGGCGTTAAGGCTGACATGATCATCGGCTGCGCTGGCGGCGGATCTAACCTGGGCGGCTTGATCTCACCCTTCGTAGGCGAGATGTTAAGAGGCGAGAACCAGTACGAGATCATTGCTGTTGAGCCTGCTTCCTGTCCTTCATTCACAAGAGGATCCTTCGTATATGACTTCTGCGATACAGGCCGTGTTTGCCCTCTCGCTAAGATGTATACATTGGGCAGTAACTTCATGCCCGCACCTAACCACGCAGGCGGCTTAAGATATCACGGCATGAGCACGATCCTTTCACAGCTCTATGATGAGGGCTACATGAAGGCAAGATCTGTTAAGCAGACTGATGTATTTGCAGCTGCAGAGCAGTTCGCAAGAGTCGAGGGAATCCTTCCTGCACCTGAGAGCTCACACGCTATCAAGGTTGCTATCGACGAAGCTCTTAAGTGCAAAGAGACAGGCGAAGCAAAGAACATCGTATTCGGTCTTACAGGTACAGGTTACTTTGACCTCGTTGCTTATCAGAAGTACAACGACGGCGTTATGGATGACTACATTCCTACTGATGAGGATATCGCAGCTTCTCTTGCTCAGTGCCCTAAACTCGGCTGATAAAGTATTTGAACCGAATTTCATGGGACCGCTTTATGGCGGTCCCTTTTGTTTTCGAATAATGTTGAAAAATATGGCTTATTAGTAATAAAATTGGATTTAGCTTTATGGAATAAGGGAGAATATTCATGGCTGATTTCGATACAGATTGGAAGATCACGGGTTCACCGGATCCTGCTACACCAGATCCGCAGCCTCATCAGGTTCCGGCTCAGCCGCAGCCACAGCAGACATATCAGGCTCCTGTTCAGCAGGCGCCGGCTACTGTGCCCGGTTTTGCACCGCCGCCTGCTCAGCCCCAGTTTATCGGATATAACGTAAACGGCCCGGTGTACCGCAATGCCAGCGGTTTTGTAGCGCCGCCGCCTTCTGTCGATCATACGGCTGAAAGAGAAGCAAACCTTATGGAAATAGGGAAGATGATCAATCATTTCTCTCCTAAGGTCGAAGTCTATCAGGAATACGAGAAATGCCAGAAGGATATAGATAAATATGCCAGGACAAGCGTTGCTCCTTTTGTATGGGGCATTTTGCTGATCCTTCATTGTTTTGTCAGTGCATTTATTGCGGCAACCTCCAAAGCCAAGAACAATATTCTGATCTATTCATGTGTTGCCGGAGGATTTTTGCTCTTAGGCGCCGGATTTATTGCACTCTATTTCATAAAGAAGAAGAGGCATAAGAAAAAGCTTGAAGAGCTTTTGGCCAGGTTCAAAGAGCTTTCTGACCAGCTTTATTTGACCTATAACGGATACAGCAGCTGTGTTCTGCCTTCTGAATATACAGATCCGAGGCTTTTATACCAGTTCCAGTCCATGATCTATCACGGAAGGGTATTTTCTATTGGAAGCGCGCTTAATTCGCTTCTTGCCGTGCAGGGTGTATATCAGAGAGTGATTAAGGCCAAGCAGCAATTTGAGACCGATTCTTCAGAGATGCTGAACGGAACTGCAGCATTCTTTAATGCTTATAAATATTTCCGCTTCAAGTAGTACTGTCGTTATTCAGTTTCGTCAGCTGGTCACGTCTCTTAACGCAAGGGATAATGATCTCAAAGCAGGCACCGCCTGTTTCTTTGTTGTGAGCCTTTACTGTACCGCCGTGCTCTTCGGCAATTGCTAAAGCCAGTGCAAGACCGATTCCGTGCTTGCCGTCAGATCCTTTGGAGAAGCGCTCGAAAAGGTGGTCTGCCACTTCAGGAGCAATACCCGGTCCGTCATCAGAGATCTCGAAAACAACAGAATCTTCATTCTTGTCTTTATAGCATCTTAAAGTAACTGCCGTCTTACAGTATCTCAAGCAGTTGGAGAAGATGTTCTCAAGGCATCTTATAAGATCATTCTCGTTGCCGTAGATATAAGCGTTCTTTATCTTGATATCGTTGATGATGGCCTTGTCCTCGTGGATGAAGTTGCCTCTTACGCGGTCTATGATGGTGTCACAGATCTTCCTGGCATTGATCGTCTGCTTCTTAACTTCGTAATTTCCGGACTTGCTCATATCCATCTTGGAGATAGAGAGGAGGTTCTCGACAAGGCCTGACAAACGACCTGTCTCATCGATAATTACATCTATTGCATTGTTTCTGTCGTCATCGCTCTCGAAAACCCCATACTTAAGACCTTCCGCATAGCCCTGGATTGACATAAGCGGCGTTCTTAATTCGTGTGAAGCATTCTGGAAGAAGGTCTTCTGTTCGATATCTGCTTCTTCAAGCTTATATGCCATCTGATTCATGACATCGCCCAATTCAGACAGCTCTTTACTGACGATATGTCCTTTAAGCGGTTTAAAGTCACTCTTGGCGATCCTTTTCGCGAACCTGGAAAGCCTCTGGGTAGAGAAGATAAGAGGGTAGGTCATGACGATACTGAATACGCCTGCGATGATGATCGCGAGCAGCGCAGACTGGACGAGCGCCAGTGAGTTCGTTGCCATGAATGAAGAATACGACGCCGAGTTCACATAGACGCAGAGGTAGTAATTTGAGAACAGCTCATCGATGTCAGCCTGTGTTTCAGGATCAGATGTCACTACGTCATTGGAAAAAGGATCGTTCGGATCGGTGTCTTTGGGCGCATATTTGGAGTTGAAGCCTACTGTCCTGTAGTAGACCAGGTTACCGTCCAGATCAAGTGTCTGGGTCTTGTTAAGGCTCTCATAACCGCCTTCCTCAATGACTTTGCTGATAACTCTGATAGAAGTGTTGGTATAGGAGACCGAGTAATAAGCATTAGGCCATAAAACGGTGAACTTACCGGTATTCTTATCAAGAGTGTAAAGAGCGATATTTGCCTGGTTGGAGAGGTTATCGGATGTAGCGATAGAGTTCAGAAGATAAGCTCTTATGATGTCATCAGTATTCTCTTCGGAACTGTCGATCTGAAGGGTGAAGGTGTGGGTAAGGCTCATCGTGGATTCAACTGCCTTATCAAGACGGTTGTTGCACTGGATGTCGATATAATCTTTAAAGCTGGACTGGATATAGATGTTGATGATAAAAACGGCCAAAATGATAATAACGATCTCGACCGCATAAAAGTGCAGCGAGATCGGTATTCTTATAGCCGATTTATTTCTGGATGGCTTTTTAGGTTTTAACCGTGCCTTATCAGGCTTGTCAGTCATTAGTCCTGATTGTCTCCGTCGTCTTCATCTTCTGCTTCTTCGTTTGTTCTGTCCACAAGTCTGAAGCCGTAACCCCAGATAGTAGATATTTTAGCATCAGATTTAGATATTTTCTTCCTTAATCTTTTGACGGTGTCATCAGCAACTCTGGTCTCGACCTGAGTCTCATAACCCCAGATCTTGTCCAGTAATTCAGCTCTTGATACAGCTCTGTCCCGGTTTGAGATGAGGTATGTCAGAAGCTGATACTCATTAGGTGTAAGCGGGAGGGGCTTACCCTGCATCGTTGTTTCCTTGGTCTTTCTGTTAATGATGATGTCAGCAAATTCATATACTGCATCGTTATCAGGCTTATCACCTGTCTTGCCGGTGATCTCTTCCTGTCTTTTAAGGATGGATTTTACTTTAGAAACGAGCTTGATAGGTGAGAACGGCTTTGTAAAATAGTCATCGCTGCCCATATCAAGGCCCTGGATATAGTCTGTGTCGCTGTCTTTAGCAGTGAGCATGATGATCGGCACATTGGATGTCTTGCGGATCTCCTTAAGTATAAAGAATCCGTCGTGTCCGGGCATCATAACGTCTAATATGATGAGATCTGCAGGTGAGTTAGAGAATACTTCGAAAAGCTTGTCACCTGTAGGGAATCCTGTTACGTGAAATCCTTCTCTTTCAAGGAATGTCTTAAGAAGGTTTCTGATGTTATCGTCATCGTCTGCGATATAAATAAGTTTGTTCATTATTATCTCCATGTCCTCGCATTGAATTTACCAATATATTTTATATGAAAAAGAATATCTAATACCTTGCAAAATGGTGCAAATGTGCGGAAATAGAGCAAATAACTTTAGTTTTGATGAGGATTATGGTTAAATGTGTTTGCTTAAAACATGAAAGTCGAGGAGATATTATGTCAACAGTTCTTGTTACCGGCGGTAATGGTTATATTGGTTCACATACAGTAATTTCTCTGTTTGAGAACGGTTACGATGTTGTGATCGCTGACAATCTTTCAAACAGCAAGATGGAAGTTCAGAACCGTCTTGAGAAGATCACCGGTAAGAGATTCAAGTTTTATAATGTCGATTGCTGCGATATTGCAGCTTTAAGAAAGGTCTTCGAAGAGAACAAGATTGATGCGATCATTCATTTCGCAGGCCTTAAAGCAGTAGGTGAGTCTGTAAAGATCCCTCTGGAATACTATTCAAATAATATCGGAAGCATGATCAATGTCTGCCGTCTCATGACTGAGTTTGGCGTTGACAAGCTCGTTTTCAGTTCATCCGCAACAGTATACGGCGAGAGTGAGGATGTTCCATTCACAGAGGAGAGCCCTCTCGGAACATGCACAAATCCTTACGGCTGGACAAAGTGGATGCTCGAACAGATCCTAAAGGACTATGCTAAATCTGAGCCTTCCAAGAGGATCTGCCTGTTAAGGTATTTCAATCCCGTCGGTGCTCATGAGAGCGGCCTTTTAGGTGAGGACCCCAGAGGAATTCCGAACAACCTTTTCCCTTATATTTCAAAGGTTGCAGGCGGCACATTGGAGTGCCTTACGATCTTCGGAAATGATTACGACACACCGGACGGCACTTGCCTCCGCGATTATATCCACGTTGTTGACCTTGCGGACGGACACGTTAAGGCGATACAGTATCTTGATAAGACAGATGATTCCGTCTGTATATTCAATCTCGGTACCGGCAAGGGTACTTCAGTTATTGAAGCTGTTAATGCATTCGAAAAAGCATGCGGTCACGAGATCAATCATAAGTTTGGTCCCAGGAGACCCGGCGATATTGCTGTCTGCTATGCATCCACCAAAAAGGCAGAGGAAGTATTGGGCTTTAAGGCCAGATACGGAATCGATGAGATGTGCTCATCATGCTGGAAGTGGCAGACAATGAATCCTGAAGGCCTTAAGGACTAAGGGTTCATTTTAGGAGTTATATGGATAATAGAAACAGAAACAGGAACGTACAGAGACATTCTGAGCAGGAGGCCTCATATTACGGCTTTTCGAAGGATGTAACAAAAAGATCTTCAAAATCAAAACGCAAATTAAAAAAGCTTAATCATTTAAAGCTTCGCTTGATCTTCGGAACGGTAGCTGCAGTATTAGGCGTGATCATCGGACTTGCCATCTTCGGCGTATGGTATAAGGAGTACCTTTTAAACCAGATCACGTATGAGACTACATCTCCCAATGAAGTGGCAACTATCATTGATGAATACGGTGATACTGTTGTTCTTGGTGATCTTACCGAGAGCACGCAGTTCAGTATCTTTCAGGATGAACCGGTAAAGAATTTCCTTCTTATCGGAATCGACAGCAGAAGCAAGAACTACAGCAAGGACGGTAAGGGCGACAGGTCCGATGTTATCGTCGTTATGTCTGTCGACTCAAAGAAGGGCACGATCAAGCTCTTGTCTATCGCAAGAGACTCATATGCTTATTTCCCGGGTTATTCAAAGCCTCATAAGATCAACGCTGCTATGTCCTACGGCGGACCGGCTCTGCTTCAGGCGACTGTAGAAAACAGCTTAAGGATCAAGATCGACGGCTATGCTTATGTTAACTTCAGCCATATGGCCCAGATCATTGATGCAGTAGGCGGCGTATACGTCAACATGACATCAGGGGAGAAGAAGGTTGCAAACCAGTATATCCGTGAACTCTCCAAGAGTGCCGCTCTTATCCAGGACACCGGTAACGGCACATGGCTTAACGGCACACAGGCTGTTGCATATGCCAGAGTCAGATATGTAGGCAACGGCGACTATGAACGTATGGAAAGACAGATCGAAGTCTTACGAAGCCTGATGACCCAGTACATGAAGCTCTCTGCTACAAAGAAGCTTGCGTGCATGGACGATGTATTGGGCGCAATCGTTACCAATATCGACAAGAAGGACGTTGAGAAATATGCATTGGATTTCCTGCCTTCATTGGGGAAAGCAGAGATGCAGTATATCCAGCTCCCGATTGACGGATGCCTCAATCAGGGTACATACGGCGGCGAGTGGAGCATGCGTGTCAACTGGAACGCCATGATCCCTTACGTTCAGGAGTTTTTCTATGGTGAGAAGTACGATTTCGACCCTGTCAAACTGCCCCCGAAGGCACCTGAATTAAGCCAGTGCAAGACGGATATCCCTCTTGAAAAACTCATTCATTAGAGTTTTTGACTTTTTTTGATTTTCGTATTGACAGTATTGAATTTAAGAATTATATTTTGTTGTGGTTAGCACTTAAGGGTTAAGAGTGCTAACCACAATTTCATTGTATTGGAGGTCTTTTTTATGACAATTAAGCCCTTAGCAGATAAGGTAGTAGTAAAGAAACTTCAGGCTGAAGAGACAACAAAGAGCGGCATTATCCTGTCCTCCGGTGCTCAGCAGAAGCCTCAGATCGCAGAGATCATCGCAGTTGGTCCGGGCGGAATCGTTGACGGCAATGAGATAAAGATGGAAGTTAAGGTCGGTGAGAAGGTCATCATCCGTGATTATGCCGGAACAACCGTTAAGCTTGAGGGCGAAGAATACATCATCGTTCGTCAGGACGACATCGCTGCTATCGTAGAAGACTGATCAGTTAATAAATTTGGAGGCGAATATATATGGCAAAAGACATTAAGTACGCTGAGGACGCAAGAAAGTCCTTAGAAGCAGGCGTAAACAAGGTAGCCAATACAGTTAAGGTTACTTTGGGACCTAAGGGAAGAAACGTAGTACTCGACAAGAAGTACGGTGCACCTCTTATCACAAACGACGGTGTTACCATCGCAAAAGAGATCGAGCTTGAAGACCGCTATGAGAATGCAGGCGCTCAGCTCGTAAAGGAAGTTGCATCCAAGACAAATGACGTTGCCGGTGACGGTACAACAACAGCTACTCTCCTCGCACAGGCTATCATCCGTGAAGGAATGAAGAATGTTGCTGCAGGCGCTAACCCGATCATCCTGAGAAAGGGTATCTCCAAGGCTGTAGATACTGCAGTTTCCGAGATCTTAGGCAAGGCTAAGCAGGTTGACGGTTCCAAGGATATCGCACGTGTTGCTGCAATCTCCGCAGGCGATGACGAAGTCGGCCAGATGATCGCTGAGGCTATGGAGAAGGTTACAGCTGACGGTGTTATCACTGTTGAAGAGAGCAAGTCTATGCTCACAGAGCTCTCTGTTGTTGAAGGTATGCAGTTCGACAGAGGTTATATCTCTCCTTACATGGCAACAGATACAGATAAGATGGAGACTGTTTTCGATGAGCCTTACATACTTATCACAGATAAGAAGATCTCCAACATCCAGGACATTCTTCCTGTAATCGAGCCCCTCGCACAGTCCGGCAAGCAGCTCGTTATCATCGCTGAAGACATCGAGGGTGACGCTCTTGCAACACTCATCGTTAACAAGCTCAGAGGCGTATTCACATGCGTTGGTGTTAAGGCACCTGGCTTCGGCGACAGAAGAAAGGCTATGCTCGAAGATATCGCTATCCTCACAGGCGGTCAGGTAATTACATCTGACCTCGGCTTGGAGCTCAAGGATACTACACTTGATCAGCTCGGTAGAGCTCACCAGGTTAAGGTTAACAAGGACAACACCATCATCGTTGACGGTGAAGGCGAAGAGGGTGCAGTTAAGTCCCGTGTTGCCCAGATCAAGGCTCAGATCGAAGAGACAAAGTCCGATTACGACCGTGAGAAGCTCCAGGAGCGTCTTGCTAAGCTTTCCGGCGGTGTTGCAGTTATCAAGGTAGGTGCTGCTACTGAGACAGAGATGAAGGAAAGAAAGCTCAGAATCGAAGATGCTTTGAACGCTACAAAAGCTGCAGTCGAAGAAGGTATCGTTCCGGGCGGCGGAACAGCATATGTTAACGCTCTTCCTGCAATCGCTAAGCTCTTAGACGAGACAGAGGGCGATGTAAAGACAGGTGTTAAGATCGTTCTTCGTGCTCTTGAGGAACCTGTTCGCCAGATCGCTGCAAATGCAGGTCTTGACGGCAGCGTTATCTGCGAGAAGATCAAGAATTCAACACCGGGCACTGGTTACGATGCTCTGAACGACAAGTATGTTGATATGTTCGAAGCAGGAATCGTTGACCCTGCTAAGGTTACACGTTCTGCTCTCCAGAATGCTGCATCCGTATCTTCCACAGTACTCACAACAGAAGCTGTAGTTACAGATATTCCTGAGAAGGAAGCACCTGCAATGCCTCAGCAGCCTATGTATTAATAGGCGTTCGCAATACTAATTTCCTCGAGCTGGGCTTCCGCGCGCTTCGCGCTTGTGCAGAGGCTCTCGGAAATTGTATTGCTCACTTTCAAAAGAATAACCTTAAAGGACCGCTCCGGTTGGGGCGGTTCTTTTATGTAGATTTTCTGTTTGCCGGCTTTCTATTGACGCAAAATGAGACAGGAATGAATAAAACCGTCTCTAAAATCGTCCATGAGGCCTCTGATAGACGAAGATTGGGACGAAATTAGCCAAAACCGTCTCAGTTTCCGTCCATGATCTACGTGATGCTAATAGTGTTTCTGTCAGTTGGGGCGTTATATGGATACTGACTACCGCCATAAAGTTTTGTTTTGTCGTAAGCCAACACCAGACGCGACCCGGATGATCACCAACAGCCTTACTGATTTACTTTTTACTAAAATCTCCCATTTGTGTATAATTAACACTGTTTGAGGTGAATCATGCTACAGGACAGTTTTATTGAGACAAGCGTTACGCGTAAAACAGGCTTTACAGAGGTTATTTTCAATACCTTTCTTGTCACGGCCTGCATTATTACGGTTTTCTTTATAAATTTCATTCCGCTATCTTTGGGATATAATGCCTGGTTTATTACCGGTATCATCTCTTTCGGTATCGTTGCCGGCGTTGTTATCCTCATTAAACGCGAAAAGAAGATCTACGAGATCGAGATGTCCAATGACCTTGTCGATTGCGCAGTTATCAACGGTGATAACAAGCGTGATGATCTTGTTAGCTTTTCCATTAAAGACTGCGAATATATCGGTCCTGTTACGTCTGACAGATTTGAATCTGACAGGGCGGATTCTCATTATGTTGTTAAGATGACCGATTTCAAGAATTTTGATATCGAAGATACTTACTGGTATTTTCTTTTCGTCCAGGAAGGTGCGAAAATAATGGTTGTCTTCCATTATAAGGACGAGATGTATCCGGTATTCAGAAGATATAATCCCAGGAATACCATTCCAATGAATAAGCTGCCTAAGCCGGCTGCGAAGGAAGAAGAAAATGTCTGAGTTTCCAACATATACGGATATGGAAGTCTATTGCAAGGCGACTGAATGCGGAATAGGCGATAAACTATACTGCTCCACATTGATAGGCGATCTTCAGGAAGCTGCGGAGAGGGGCTCTAATGCTATGGGATTCGGCACGGATTTCCTTAAGGAAAATGAGATCTGCTGGATAATCCTTAAAATGAGGCTTCAGTTTACCGAGCTTCCTTCCTGGCATGACACTTTCAAGATCAGGACATGGGGAAGTTATATCGATAAGTTCTATTTCGGCCGTGAATTTGAGATCTATAGCTCAGATAACAGGCAGATTGGCAAGGCAACATCTGTATGGATCCTTGCCGACTGGAACACCCACAGGCCTGTAATTCCGCAAAAAAGGTCCGAATTGCCTCTCCCGGTCGTTCAGAATCCTGTTCTTGTATTTGATGAGAAAGCTCCTAGGATCCGTTTCCCGGAACGCAATGAGATTGCAAGTGAGACCGAGAAGCCCGTTATCATCAAATATGCTGATTTTAACGAGCTTGACCGTAACAGGCATGTCAATAATTCGCGTTATACTGCATGGGCTTATGATGCTTTGTTCAAGTGCGGATATGATGTAACAAAGATCGAAGACCTTGTTATCAATTACAACAGTGAGGTTAAGGCAGGGGAGAAGGTTGAGCTTTTCATATCCAGAAATGAGGATAAGGTCACTGTTTTCGGTTATAAAAACATTGATACCAAGGTCTTTGCCGTTGAAATGACAATGAGGAATGCCTGATTCCTCAATATATTTTGCTTTTTCGCTCCTTTTTACGCTTTTTTGTTTTTCTTACTTTGTTATAATAGAGAGTTGTATCAGACTTTCTGGAGGTAGCAATGATCGAGATTAACAATCTTGTGAAGAGGTATGGCGATAAAAATGCCGTTAAAGGTATCTCGTTCACAGTAAATGACGGTGAAGTACTCGGCTTTTTGGGACCTAACGGTGCCGGCAAGACCACAACGATGAACATCATTACCGGATATCTTTCTTCTACATCCGGAACAGTTAAGGTCAACGGTCACGATATTCTTGAAGAACCTGAACTGGCTAAGAAAGAGATCGGCTATCTCCCGGAGAATCCGCCGCTTTATAACGATATGACCGTAAAGGAGTATTTAAGCTTCATTTGCGATCTTAAGGGCGTTGAGAAGGAAAGACGCAAGAACATGCTCGATAACATCGTAGCCATGGTCAAGATCTCCGATGTCTATAACAGACTTATAGGAAACCTCTCAAAGGGTTATAAGCAGAGAGTCGGTATCGCTCAGGCCCTTATCGGCAATCCTTCGATCCTTATTCTGGACGAACCCACCGTAGGCCTTGATCCCAATCAGATCATTGAGATCAGAAGACTGATCAAAACACTTTCCAAGAATCATTCCATTGTCATCAGCTCCCATATCCTTTCCGAGATCCAGGAGATCGCTGACAGGGTAGTTATCATTAACCATGGTAAGATCGCAGCTGTAGATACGATCAGTGACCTTTCAAAGAGACTTTCAGGACAGTCCAAGATCCTTCTGACATTCAGAGGACCCATTAAGGATGCTGTCACAAAGCTCCGCACTGTCAAAGGCATCGCTGCTGCCGTATCCCGCGTAGCAGACAGCAGATATTCGCAGGTAGAATTGACTATCGCTGCTAATGATACGACTGAGACGAGGATCGCTGTTTTCGAGCTTATGGCCAGAGAAGGATGGCCGATCCTTGAAATGCGTTCATTGGATCCTTCGCTTGAGGAAGTCTTCCTTAGCATCACTTCGGGCAAGGGAGGAGTTAAGTCATGACAGCTATTTTTAAGAGAGAGTTTTTATCATATTTCAGATCTCCGGTCGGATATGTTGCGATTGCTTTATTCTCATTCCTTTCAGGATTTGTTTTCTATACCCAGTTCGCAACGGGTGTTGTTGATATCGCAGGCGAAGTAATCTCGCTCAGATCGTTTTTCTTCGTAATCGTTCCCATTATCACGATGGGGCTTCTTTCAGAAGACAAGAAGAGGGGTACGGATGTTCTTTACTATACGACTCCGATCAACCTCTTTAATGTTATTATCGGCAAGGTGCTTGCTGCGTTCTGTTTGTACGTGATCATGTTTATCAATGTGATCATCCACATTATTGTTACCGTTAACTGCGGCGGAGTTGTTGGTGTAGGCGCCATAGGAACGATCATTGTATTCTTCTTCATGGCTTTCATGTTCATCAGCATCGGATTGTTCGCATCGGCAATTACCGATAATCAGATCATTTCCGCAATCGTATCGTTCGTATTGATCCTCATTACACAGATCCTTGGTACGATCGGTGATTATCTCGGATCAGCCTTCACTTCGATGTTCTCCGGCATCAACACCAAAATCGCCGGAACAGTCGGCAGTGCTATTTCAAGCGCCATTAACTGGCTTGATCCTTTTGTGAAGACTCAGGATTTCCGTCTCGGAATATTCTCCGTTTCTTCTCTTGTATTCCTAGTTTCCGTCGGCATCCTGTTCCTCTATCTGACGTTCAGGGTTCTTGATAAGAAACGCTGGAGCCAGGCGTGACGGAGGTGTTTTGACATGAGCAAATTAGTTTCTACAGAAAATAAGAAGACTGATAACCGTTCGGATAAGATCAAATTATATTCGATCGGTGCAGTTGTCATCCTGATCGGAATACTTGTCATTGTTAATGTTCTTTTCGAGAAGATACTGGGAAAAGCACTGACATTCGATTTCTCTGCGTCTTTGTCTAATACTTTATCGCAGGATACCATTGATTATCTTGATTCATTGCCCTCTGATACCAAGATCCAGATCACAGGACTTTTCGAGAAGCCTTCAAATATATCCGGAACACGTTATCAGTATATAATCCCGCTCTTGGACGATTATGTAAGGTCGGGCAAGGGTAAGATCTCTGTTGAATATGTTGATGCCAAGACGCATCCCAACATCATCTCCCAGCTCGATCCTACCGGTTCATACGATCTTGCTAACAATCTTGATTCATTTGTCATCAAGTATAACGACAAGATCAAGCTGGTATCACCCTATGACTGCTATTCGTACGATAACGATTATCTTTCACAGGGTTACTATTACGTCGTCGGCAATAATACCGAATATACATTCACGAACTCTATGTTTATCCTCACACAGGGTTATTCCTGCAAGGCTTATGTCATCACAGGTCTTAATGATGACCCGAATACCTCTCTTAAGAACATTCTTGAGGGTATGGCAATTGAATATAATGAACTTGCCGTAGCAGAGAACTTTGTAATTCCCGAGGACTGTGATCTCCTGATCCTTAATGGTCCTGACAGCGATATTTCTGAGAAGATGCTCGTTGCAATGACACAATATATGAAGAATAACGGCAAACTTCTTGTATCCGTCAATTACAATATCAACAATACAGGTGAAGAGTTCTTCAGACTTAACAAGCTGTTAAATGAGATGAACATCAATATCGATCCTGCTTTGATCACTGAAAATGATCCCTGGCATCAGTTGGGCGGATATACTACCGACACGTCAGTAAACACTGTCGGAGCCTTCGTTGATTATGTTCAGACAGGCGCTCTGCACAGCACATTTGCAAGATCGGTTAGGGAAGTCGATACACCGGCGCCTTCCATCTCCGTATATCCTGTCCTTGTTACCAGCGAAAACGCTGCAACCGTCGGTGTTGACAAGAACGGTAACGAGATCGCAGGCACTTATGTATCTGAAAAGCAGTTTAATGTCTGCATGTTTGCAGCAGGTGAAGGCGAAGATCCTGCCAAGGCATTCGTATTCGGCACAACGAACTTTACATCTGACGAATACATTACTTCTTACGGACTTAACGATTCCAACGTCACATTTATTAAGTCCTGCATAAGAGAACTTACAAGTACGAAGATGGTAACTGTTTTGGATATCGCAACCAAGAATGTAGACAATTTCTCGCTTACTCCCGAGAAAGCTACAGCTTCAGCTGCAACAGCCATTCTTGTAATCTTCATGATCGCCATTCCTGTCATTCTTGTTGCAGCAGGCATAATAGTCTATACAAAGAGGAAGAACCTCTGATATGAAGTCAGTAAAGAACCTTATAGTTCCGTTTGTCATCTTTATCGCACTGTGTATATTCGCAGCGGTGTATTTCATTGCTGACGGGATTTCCAGGAAAAAGGCAGTTGCGGGCAAAGATGAATTTTTCACGGCATTGAGCATATCGCCAAGTGATATCAGCACTCTTACGGTGAAGAATAATGATTCCGGCTATACATCTGTTATCAACTGTTCTAAAGATCAGTCCGGCAGCGTCATCTGTGAGTTCAAAGGTGATGATTTTAGCGGATCCGAGAGATATTCACAGACAAAGATGTTGTCTGTTGTATCCGGCTTATCGACATTCTACAGCGAGCATATGATCAAAGCAGTTGATAATCTTGCCGAATATGGTCTTGATGCACCAAGGTTCAATGTAACGATCGTAAGTAACGAAGGCACTACAAATCTTTTCTTAGGCGACAGTACTCCTGACGAACAGAGCTGCTACATGTATATTGAAGGTTCGAATGATGTGTATACAGTCGATATTTTGAAGCTGTCTTATGCCGGAAGCAAAGGAATCGATTTCCTTGAGGCAATGACCTTTGATATCGATTATAACGAAGTCAGAACAGTGCATTTCGACCGCAGGACGGACGGTCTTTCACTTGATGCGAATGTATCAGTCGGTAAGAACGGCATTGCATCGTTTGAGCTGTATTCTCCCTATAAGCATGGTACCAGCGGATATTTCGGAACATTGTTTGATACACTCTCAAAGCTTGTCGTTGATGACTTTGTCGAAGTTGATTTTTCCAATTTATCCGAATACGGGCTTGATACTCCCGCTTATCATTTCGTTTTCAATATGGCAGACGGATCGAAGACAGAATTCTTCTTCAGTAAGCCTCAAAACGGGTATTATTACGGATTTACCGGAAATTCCGGTAAGTATTTCAGGCTCTCAGAGTTTACACTTACAGGTATAGATAATGCAGAGACAGTTCTTATAGATCCTTATATCTGCTATTGCTATGTCAAGGATTACACAACTATAACGGGAACTTATCAGGATAAGAGCTTTAAGCTTGACCTTGATGTTCCTGAAGGGCAGAGCATCACCTCTGACAATGCAAGCGTCAGTCTTGACGGCCGTAATGCTAAGATAAATGACTCATTCGGAAGATCTTACTGCTCGATCCTTTTCGAGAGCATTGCATGCATAAAGATAGGCGGTGTTGAGATTGCCGAGAAGACAAAGCCTTCTGCGGCTGCAGAGCTTTCTCTGACCTTTATCGATAAGAATTATGTAACGACAGTCTATGAATTCTATCCGAAGGGTACGGATTCTTATTATGTCTTCAAGAACGGCGAATACATGAACTTCTACGTATTTGCAACGGAGATATTCAATGACGGCGGTACTGATACATACAGCTATGGTTACTGGAGGGCCTATGAACTCCTGAATCAGGCTATTACTGATAACATGAACGGAATTTACGATCTGTAAAGTGATGAACAGGGAAATGGAAAATAAGAATAAGATAAAAGCAAAAACAACAACAAATAAGCCTTCCGGCAAGAAGAATAACGGAAGCGTATCTCAGGCTGCGATAAGAAAGGCCCTTACGATTGCCGTAATGATCTTCTCGCTCGTGCTTATAATCAGCATAGCCTTGATCTTTGTAGTATCAAAGAAGATCGAGTCGCTTGCAGGTGCTGATGCCCAGATCAAGCTCTCGGCACAGGGCGGTTTCTCTTGTGAATATTCCGAAGCACAGAAGCTCTATCCTTATGGCGACGGCTGTATAAAGGTCACATCTGAACGTATCGCTTATCTTAACCTTACAGGTAATGAGATATTCTCTCAGATGATATCTTACAAGAACCCTCAGTGTGTTGTCTTCGGCGATAATGTTGCCGTATTTGACCGTGACGGTTACGGCTTTACCATACTTGATAAGGATGGTGTCTGGTACACCAAGCCCATGTCAAATCCGATCAAATCGGTACAGATGTCCGATGCAGGTTTTATCGCTGTTATTACCGGCGGTGAGGATTCCTATGGAGATGTCACACTCTTTGACAGGACAGGCAACCAGCTTGCAGTGTGGACGTCTTACAACTCCGGTTTTCCGATCTGCTGCGCATTTAACGAGGATTCGTCTCTTCTTGCGGTATCTACGATCAATACCAGCGGTGCCGTTATAGTTCCATATATCAGAGTCTTCTCGATCGTCAGAAATGATAAGGGTTTTGAAGTGTTTGACAATGCCGTCTATACGACTGATGACAGCGTAATCTTTGCTTCTCTTTGCTATGTCGGAAGCAAGCTCTGCTGCTTTACATCCAATTCGCTGTATGTGGTTCAGGATAACAACCTGGCAAGGCTGAACATGGATTTCTCTGCAATAAGCTATGTTAAGAATGTTAACGGAAATCTGTTCATTACATACTCTGACGGTATCAGCCAGTTGAACAAGCTTGCCGTAATTGGTCCAAGAGATTCGCTCCTTTATAATTCAAATATCGGAACCAATATCGTCTGCGTTGCACAGAATAAGTCCACTTACGCTATAAGCGTTGACAGAAGAGTATTTATATTCACTTCTTCAGGTGTCATCACAAATGACTATTCCGTCGATGAAGATATCATCAGAATGAACTTTATATCAGGCAACAAGCTCTGCGTCGTATCAACAAGCGGAGTTCATACGATCAATTAAGGTGTTCTTATGGAAACAGAAGTAAAGCTGAATTTTAAGAACACTGAAAGCCTCATGGAAGCCGCGTCATCTGAGCTTTTCAAGGGGATTACAGTCAGTTCCGGTCCCAAGACCATGACGCTCGAGAACTATTACCTCGATACAACTGACATGAAGATCTTAAACCGCAACGGTTCTGTCAGGAAAAGGATCGTTAAATGTGACGAGACTTATATCGAAGGAACGGTCAAGTACGGCGGCGGTGCATCTTCCGGTCTTCACAAGCGTTATGAATGGAATGTCAGGCTTAATGGCGACTTCTCAATTGAAGAGTTCAAGAAGGACGCACCTTCAGACGGCGATCCTATAGAACTGCTTGACGAAGTTTTCGAAGGCATCGGATCTTCAGACCTTAAACCTCTTTGCTTCAATTCATTCCAGAGGACCATCTGCAAGCTTAAGGTTAATGACAGTCTTATTGAAGCATGCTTTGACAGCGGTGTTATCTATAACTCCGATAAGAGTATATCTGAAGATATCTGCGAACTTGAGCTCGAACTGATCAGCGGCAGCGTAGATGATCTTATGTGCATTGCAGAACGCGCGATGGATAGCTTTGATTGCTTGCCTCTGGATAAAAGTAAATTCCAAAGAACTCTCGAATTGGCGAAAAGGGGATAATAGCTTATGAAGAGTACAGTTTACGATTGCATCATTGTAGGAGGCGGCGCGGCAGGTCTTTATTGTGCTGCCCAGCTCGCGAAAACAGCCTTTTATTCCGGTAAGAAGATCCTTATTATCGAAGGGGGAAGCAGAGTAGGTAATAAGCTTGCCCTGACAGGAAGCGGCAGATGCAATCTTACGAACACTGAGATCGATCTTGCAAAATATAATACTGATGATGCCACAAGGCTTGCTTCGTGCTTTAACAGATACGGCGAGCCTGACACCAGTTATTTCTATGAGAATGTATTAGGCGTTGTCTTAGAGCAGAAGGGCGCGCTCGTTTATCCGGCAACATACAAGAGCTCTACGGTTGTTGATGCTTTAAGATTCTATCTTGCTGACAATTTTGTTGAGACAGTATTGAAAGAGCGCGTTGCATCGATCAAAAAGATCGACAACATATTTGAGCTCACGACAGACAGCGAAAAGACATACATTACCAGGAATCTTGTTATTGCTACCGGCGGTATCACTTATCCTTCCACAGGTTCTACCGGTGATGTCTTAAAGCTCGTTGAGGGCCTTACAGATAAGACATGCTTTGTTCCTTTCAGGCCGGCTCTTACATCTCTTACAGCAAATATGCCAGGCATCAAGGGCATGGCCGGTATCAAGTGCAGAGGAGACGTTAAGATCATCGGCGGTGACGGCAATATCAAAGCCAGATCCTCAGGCGAGATCTTGTTTACCAAAGAAGGCGGCATATCCGGTATCTGCGTAATGGATGTTTCTGATGCGGTCGTCAGACTTTTCGAGGATGGCGACGAAAATATAAAGGCTGTCTTAAATCTCACAGGCAAGACAGGCGGTGAGATTTTACAGATGATCTATATCAGAAGGCAGATGTATCCTCACAGGAACTGTGCTGACGCGCTTTCAGGCATGCTCTTAAGGAATGTGACCGATTTTGTCATGAAGAAGATGGGCCTTAAGGCTGATAAGATGACTTTACGGGATTTGGACGATTCCAAGCTCGTTGAGCTGACGAACCTTCTTTGTGCTTTCCCTGTGCCGATCACAGGCTACGGCGGGGAAGACAAGGCCCAGGTATCTTCAGGCGGATTTAAGCTCTCCAAGCTTGACGACAGCATGCAGGTCAAGTATTGCAACGGTCTTTATATAATCGGAGAAGCCGTCAACGTCAACGGTATCTGCGGCGGCTATAATCTGCAGTGGGCATGGACCTCTGCAGCTCTTGCAGCGGAAGGAATATCTCAGAATGTTTGAGATAAGAGTAACTCCGGGAGTAAAAGAAGAAAAAGCACTCAAAAAAACACCTGATTCGGTTCTCATCGTCGGACAAATAAAGAGATCAGGAAACAAAGCCATGCGCAAAGGCCTTGAGGAATTAGAAGAAGGCAATTGCGTGCTGGATATATCCAAGAAATTCATCGACGCAAGACACGGGAAGGTAGTAATTAACTACCGTTTTGATTTCATTGATCCTGAAGAAAGGGCTGCCGCCGATAAGGAATCAGCAGCTAACGCTATGCCTTATCTGGCTGATTTTGACGGGAGCAAGGAATTCAGAAGACCTGTTGTCGTCGGTACCGGACCTGCGGGACTTTATGCAGCACTTATCCTTGCAAAGTACGGTTTAAGACCTATCGTTCTCGAGAGAGGACCTCAAATGGAGCAGAGGATCGCCGATACTGAGAATTATAAGCAGGGCAAGGCATCCATTAATCCGAATTCAAACATTCAGTTCGGAGAGGGTGGAGCCGGTACTTTTTCAGACGGTAAACTCTATTCAGGCATAAGTTCGGGGCTCAAAGACTATGTCTTAAGATCCATGATCGCTCACGGAGCGCCTTCAGATATCTTATATGACGCACATCCTCACATCGGTACTGACAGATTAAGGAAAGTGGTAACAGGCGTCAGGGATGATATCATAGCGCTTGGCGGCGAAGTAAGATTTAATACTACTTTCCTTGGATACAGAGCTGAGAAAGGATCTCTTAACAGTATTACCGTCGCTGATTCAGAAGGAACTCATGAGATAGCAACAGACCGTCTTATCCTTGCTATCGGACATTCAAGCAGGGATACATTCAGAGCAATGAACAGATTAGGTCTTGATATGCAGTCAAAACCTTTCTCCGTCGGCGTGAGGATCGAGCATCTTAAGAAGGATATCGATATAGCCCAATACGGTTTTGATTCTGATCATTCATCTGATATTACTCCTGCGATCTATAAGCTGTCCTGTGATACGAAGACCGGAAGAAAGCTTTATACTTTCTGTATGTGTCCGGGAGGCGAGGTCGTAGCGGCTCAGTCTGATGATAAGAGCGTATGCACGAACGGTATGAGCCTTCGAGCAAGAGATAATACCAATTCAAACAGTGCGATCCTTGTGCCCGTTGATTCTAAAGATTACGGCGACGGAGTCCTTGATGGAATAAAGTTCCAGGAAGAGCTTGAGCATAAGGCATTTGTTGCAGGCGGCAGCACCGGAAGAGCACCGTCTGTACGATATGGTGACCTTATGAAGGATCAGAAGACAACCGGATTTGGCAAGGTAAAGCCGTCATTTATGCCGGGAGTTGCCTGTTCAGATCTGTCGGAAGTGTTTCCTGAAGCTATCCTTGAGACGATCAAGGACGGTGTAGGGATCATGGGCAGGAGGATAAAAGGCTTTGATGATCCTGACAGCGTGCTTACGGCTGTAGAAGCCAGGAGCTCATCTCCCGTAAGGATCGTAAGAGATCCCGAGACGCTCCAGAGTACAGCGGTCAAGGGCATTTTTCCGTGCGGGGAAGGTGCAGGTTATGCAGGAGGCATTATGTCTTCGGCAATAGACGGTATAAAATGCGCCAATAAACTTGCCGTTTCTTTGCTCGATAAATGATTTGCGCTTTAATTTAGGTTTTTTCGAGTTATTATAACGATAGATAAAGAAAGCTTTTGGAGGAATTATTATGAACAGTGAGAAGAACACAGCCGTAGTAACAGTTTTGGGTAAGGACAGAGTCGGTATCATTGCTGATGTTTCAAGGCTTCTTGCAGATTACGGTATCAATATCAAGGACATCTCGCAGACGATCCTTGACGATATCTTCACAATGGTCATGATGGTTGACCTTAAGGACCTTGTTATCGAAGAATCAGACATTTCGGATAAACTCTCAGAATTAGGTCAGAAGCTCGGCGTACAGATCACGATCCAGCACACCGGACTTTTCAATGCTATGCACACCATCTGATCTACTATATTTAGCGAGGCTCTTATGATTAATGAACATGAAATAATCGAGACGATGCAGATGTTCAACAGTCAGCATCTGGATATCCGTACCATAACCATGGGTATCTCTCTTATGGACTGCGCTGCTCCTACAGTTGAAGAATCCTGCAACAGGATCTATGACAAGATCTGCAGATACGCAGGAAAGCTCGTTGAGACAGGTGAACTCATCAGCAAGAAATACGGTATTCCGATCATCCACAAGAGAATATCCGTTACTCCGATCTCTATCGTAGCTGCTGCATGCGGCGCTTCTGATTACACTCCTTTTGCAAAGGTCCTGGACAAGGCTGCAAGGACATGCGGTGTTAACTTCATCGGCGGTTTTTCCGCGCTCGTACAGAAGGGTTATACGAATTCCGACAAAGTCCTTATAAATTCCATTCCTGATGCTTTAGCTTCAACTGAATATGTATGCTCGAGCATCAACCTGGCTTCCACAAGGACCGGCATCAACATGGATGCTGTAAGAGATATGGGCATCATCATTAAGAAGACTGCTGAAGCTACCAAGGATAAGGGCGCTTTAGGATGCGCAAAGCTCGTAGTATTCGCCAATGCACCTGAAGATAACCCGTTTATGGCGGGTGCTTTCTTAGGCCCCGGTGAGCCTGAATGCGTTATCAATGTCGGTATTTCCGGCCCCGGTGTCGTAAAGCACGCATTAGAAGGCGTTAAGGGCAGAGACCTTGGTGTTGTTGCTGAGACTATTAAGAAAGCCGCATTTAAGATAACAAGAGTCGGTGAGCTCGTTGCAAGGGAAGCATCCGAGAGACTTAAGGTCCCGTTCGGAATTATCGATCTGTCACTTGCTCCGACCCCTGCCGTAGGTGACTCCGTTGCAAGACTTCTTGAGGAGTTCGGCCTTGAGACATGCGGTACGTGGGGCACGACTGCTGCCCTCGCCATGCTCAATGATGCTGTTAAAAAGGGCGGAATCATGGCATCTTCTTATGTCGGCGGCCTATCCGGCGCATTCATCCCTGTATCTGAAGATGAAGGAATGATCGCTGCTGCAAGATCTGGTTCTCTAAAGCTCGAAAAGCTCGAAGCCATGACCTGCGTATGTTCCGTAGGTCTAGATATGATCGCCATCCCGGGTGATACGACTGCAGAGACGATCTCAGGCATCATTGCTGATGAGATGGCATTAGGTACATTCAATAACAAGACAACAGCTGTAAGACTCATTCCTGTACCCGGCAAGACCGTAGGTGACAGCGTTGAGTTCGGCGGTCTTCTTGGTACGGCACCGATCATGGATGTAAACAGAGCTTCCTGTGCCGACTTCATCAACAGAGGCGGAAGGATCCCTGCTCCCATACATTCAATGCGTAACTGACAGATATGAGGAATGATAAAACAGCTGTTCCTGAGGATCTGGATCTTCCTGTAAATGAAGCAGGGCGGACCGCTAAAAAGTCCAAGCCCAGACGCTTTTGGGAATATGTGACTGATTATAAGCGTCAGACTGTTGCCCTGACTTTACCGTCTGCTGGTTTCGATATTGTCTATTCGAGCTTTCTCTTCTCGATGGCAATTCTTTTTCTGTCGTATTGGCTTTTTGTAATGTCGATCTATTCTTTTCTACTTTTCTGTATCAGGATCAATGTCCTATACAGGGCGGGAAGGGGAGCAGTATTTAAGAGCGAGCGGTTCAGCGAGAGACGGAATTACAGGAATTTCTCCTGGAAGATCATATTCTTTGACATTTTTATAGCATCTAACATGTTCCTGATAGTCAGGTTCAATGTGCTCCATAACTATGCGGGATTCTTGATCTATATATTTGGAATCTATGTCCTCTATAAGGTTACGCTTGCAGTGATCAACATATTCAGAGCGCACAGATCCAAATCCCTTACTGCATTGGCTTTAAGAAAGATCGGCATAATAGATGCCATGATCTCAAGCCTTGCGCTTGAATGGGCATTATCTCACAGAGAGCTTGGTGATATTTCGGCTTTTGCAGTGAAGATCGGCAAATATATCGGCATCGCAGCTGTTGCGATCATTTTCCTGATGGGAATTTCAGGACTTATTACCTGCGCAAGAATAAAAGCGAAGGAAAAGAAGGAAGGAAACGAATAAATGTGGTATGAAGAAGCAGTGTTCTATCAGATATATCCTTTGGGTTTCTGCGGAGCACCTTTCGAGAATGACGGCAAATTGGAACACAGGATCCTTAAAGTATCAGACTGGATCCCGCATATGAAAAAACTCGGCATCAACGCCATTTATTTCTCCCCTGTATTTGAATCTGATACACACGGTTATAACACCAGAGATTACGGCCTGATCGATACCAGACTTGGTACCAATGATGATTTCAAAAAAGTCGTAGAAGCCCTTCATAAAGAGGGTATTAAGGTTGTTTTGGACGGTGTCTTCAATCATGTCGGAAGAGGCTTTTGGGCTTTCAAAGACGTTCAGGAAAAGCGCTGGGATTCACCTTATAAAGACTGGTTCCATCTCTCATTTGAAGGCAATTCCAACTATAATGACGGCTTCTGGTATGAAGGCTGGGAAGGCAATTATGACCTGGTCAAGCTAAATCTCAGGAACCCGGCAGTCATTGACCACATACTGGATAAAGTGAATTATTGGATCGATTTCTTTGATATTGACGGTTTAAGACTTGATGTTGCTTACTGTCTTGATCACGAGTTCTTAAGAAGGCTGCGTGAATTCACTGATTCGAAGAAGAATGATTTCTTCCTCTTGGGAGAGGTCCTTCACGGTGAATACGGCAGGATGCTTAATGACATGCACCTTCATTCACTTACAAACTATCAGTGCTATAAGGGGATATATTCATCCTTTAATTCGGCCAACATGTTTGAGATCATGCATTCGCTCATGAGACTCTTCGGACCTGAGGACTGGACAGTCTGCAGGGGAGCGCACCTTTTGTCTTTTGCAGATAATCATGACGTTACGCGTATCGCATCGATCTTAAACGATGAGCGCAATCTTCCGCTTGTATATACCCTGGTATTTACAATGCCCGGAATCCCTTGTGTTTATTATGGTTCGGAGTGGGGAACAAAGGCCAGGAAAGAAGAGGGCGATCCTGCTTTAAGAGTCTCTTTCGATAAACCTGAATGGAACGCTCTGACAGATCATATTTCGAGACTCTCGGAAATCAAGAAGACCAGCAATGCTCTTAATTACGGCGGCTTAAGGATAGTAGTCCTTACGAATAAACAGGTGATCTTTGAACGCAATTCAGGTGATCAGAGGATCATGGTTGCGATCAATATGGATGATAATCCGTATACAGCTCACTTCGATGCCGGCTGCGGCCAGGCAAAAGAGCTTATCTCCGGAACGATCCACGATTTTGGCGGCGGCTCGACATTGCAGCCGAAGTCATCTGAGATCTGGCTGATGGAAAGATAATATCTTCTGCAACAATTTTATTTAATTATCTGTATTTATGACATAACAAAAGGATAATTATGTCTGTATGCGGAGGTCAAAAAATGAAGAAGATTGCTTTGTTGCTGTCAGGAGTATTACTTGCAGGTGTTATGTTCCCGGGATGTAATATCATTCCTGATAACACGACCGCTTCAAGCGAATCAACAAATAACAGCATTATTTCTTCAGAGATCGATCGGGTTTTACAGGATGATGGTCCGGTTATAGATGTGATGCCGATAGATTATAATCCGGGAGATCACGGACGGATCATTCCGAACATCACTGAATATACAGAGGATATGTGGGCTAAAGAAAATGATTCATTCATTTATTCCTTTATTGATCTTGATGGCAATATTATCTGTGGGCCGCTGTTCGACATGGTATCGTACGATGAGAATTCAGGTGCTTATATCGTCAGGCGTACCGAAAACGGAGTCAGTAAATACGGTTTTCTGTCTTCCAACGGTGCTGTCTTCACGGGACTCATGTTCGACGGTGCAGCGGCTGAACAGAATAAAGACGATGACGAATTATGCTTCTACGGAACTGTCTATGAAGACGGCAAGCTTTGGGTATATCCGGTTGATATAGATCTGGAAGTTTTGGAAGGGACACCTGTAACGATAAATGAACAGGAGCTTTCCTTAACTGCTAAGGATTCTCAGCTTTCTGTCCTTTACATTAACGATGAATGCGCTGTCATGATCAACCGCAGCGAATTCTATTATTCGTATTATCTCGTTGATATCAAGAGCGGAGACGTGCTTCAGAAGTTCGATATCAGAGGTTCCAAAACAGTCAAGATCTTTGGAAATGTTATAACCGTACAGGACGTCCATGGTCAGGACTTAACTGTCTACGGCATGAACGGCAGTGTTCTTTTCGAAGATCAGAAGGCATATTCCGGGAAAGTAAGCGATGAGTGTTATATGGCTGCGAGCGATGGTGAGCTCGGTCTTTTCGACTGTGACTGGCATAAGATAAAATCAATGAAGATACCGTCTGATGCCACTGTAATGACTTCATTTGGCAGGATCGCTGTTTCAGGAGCTGATGATACTAAGGTATATGACAAGGATCTGAAACTCATTAACACGTTGGATTATCCGCTTTCCGGCGGAACTTATTTAAGGAACTGGTATGACTTCGGTGAAGGTGATATGTTCTACGATTCCATATCCGGAACCAGAGAGATCATAAATCTTAATACCGGCGCCAGGCTTGCTAAAGAAGAAAGTTTCTTCTATGAATTTAAAAACGGATACATCATGGCTGATAATGAAAGTGACGGCAATGATCCTGTTAAGAAATTCCGTATTTACGATAATGATTTTAAAGAGATAATTTCAGGTGATGGCACAGCCGATATCCTGGCTGACGAACTTACGAAAGACCTTTATCTCATCATTCGAAAAGAAGACGTATTCACCGTTTATTCTTTGCCTTCGCTCACTAAGCTCTTTAGTCTTAAGGCTGACTGCTACAACCTTAATCCCATCGGCGGTAAGTTCTACGGAAATGACAGGCAGCACTTTGTTTTCGTGGACGGAAAAGGAAAAGATATCCTTTGTTATGAAATCGATTATTCGAAGGTTAACGGAATCTGAATATCTTTTATAACTAAAATCCTTCAGGCAATTTGTATGATTTTATCCCGTTAAAGAGTATGCAATGTCATATATAATTTAGATATTACAAATAGGGGGTGCGTTATGAAGAGATTAAAACAAACCGTTGCTGTTTTAATGGTTATTTCAATGCTGTGCTCACTCGGTTCCTGTACAACGAACAGGAGAAAGGGTGCTGACAGGCAGAACAGTCCGGATGCTTCCAAGCGGGAGTTTATAGAGACAGAACCGACAGTTCCGACAGATGTTCCCGTTATAACGGATGCAGCCACTCCGTCAGCAACTCCGGTTACTACAGACTATCCTGACAGTGAGATCGTTGATTTTACGATGTTCATTGGAATGACCGGTAAGGAAACAGATGAGAACAATAAGATAAAAGAGCTCATAGCCAAGAGGACAGGTGTCAGGGTAAGCGAGACATGGCTTACAAATCAGCAGGAAAGCGAGGCTGTAAGTGCAATATTAGCTTCCGGCAAGTTACCTGATTTCATTAATACGGGCGAATTTAAGGACTTGTACGAAGGCGGACATCTTGTTGCATGGGATGAGTATCTTGTTAAATATCCTAATCTTAAGGAACTCTACTCTGATGAAGAGTGGGAAAAATTCAGACAAGATGACGGCCATATCTATTGGGCTAACACCTTCAACAGGTTCTATCAGAAAGACACTTCAACAACTACTTCCGGACAAGCTTTCTGGGTCCAGGCAAGAGTTCTTGAAGCTTACGGTTATCCTAAGATCGAGACACTGGACCAGTATTTCGACTTGCTCGAAAAGTTTGCCAAAGAGCATCCGACACTGCCCAACGGCACTAAGGTAATTCCTTATACATGCATTTGCGAGGACTGGAGAATATTCGGTCTGGAGGCTCCGCCGATGTATCTTGACGGATATCCGAATAACGGTTGTGTCGGAGTCAATCTCGATGGCGGTGTGAATAATCCGAAAGTTGTCGATTACAATATGTCTGATACTGCAAAGGCATATTTTAAGAAGCTTAATGAAGAGTATCAGAAGGGAAATATGTATTCCGGTTTTGCTGAGCAGAAATATGACGATTACATCAATATGCTCGGAACCGGTGCCGTACTCGGAATCTGCGATCAGTATTGGGATTTCGGTTATTCAATGCAGTTTTTCTTTCATAATGAGCAAAAAGGTCCGAGCGGTACTATGATCCCGAGTGAAATCGGTTGTGACTATGTTCCTTTGGGTTTAGTCATGAAACCGGGTGGAAAGCAGCAGTGGTATTCCTCGGAACCCGGCATTAACAATGCTTCAGGCATTGCAGTTACAACAAGCTGCGCTGATCCTGACCGCGCATTTAAGTTCTTGAATGACATTCTTTCACAAGAGGTCCATGATCTCCGCTTCTGGGGTATTGAAGGTGAGGACTATCTTGTTGATGAAAATGGCATGTTCTACAGAACTCCCGAGATGAGAAGCAAGTGGAATGATGACCGTTACCTTGCCTCCCAAGCCTGTACGTATTTATATATGCCACAGTGGCATGGTATCAGCAGAGACGGTAAAAACTGCATGATGCCTGAGGAGCAGGGTTCTGAGTATATGGCAACGCTTCCTGAGCCTGTCGCCAAATGTTTCCAGGCATATGGTGTAACCAACTATGTTGAGATGATAGGTTCTGATACATCAAGCAGAGGCCCCTGGTTCCCGCTCTGGGACTGGTCCAATTCATTGGCAAGCAATACTGATTACGGTAAAGCATGGCAGGATATGGGTAAATGCAAGCAGAAGTGGCTGCCGGAAGTAGTCAAAGCCAAAGACTTTGATAAGGCTTGGAATGATTATGTTTCCGCATATAATGACTGTAATCCTAAGGTTTTCTTAAATGAAGCCCAGCAGGAAATAAAGAGAAGGATGGGTTGATCTATGAAATTATTCAAAAAGGCTGTAAGCATAGTTCTATTGTTATCAGTTGTATTTACTCTATCTGCATGCTCAGGCGGCCGCCTTAAGCAGGACAGCGTCGTTAAGGCTCTTGAGAATCAGGATTTCGAAGAGTGCGATGATTACAACGAGTTCTCTGAAATATACGGAAGAATGACTAAAGAGAATGCTGCATACGTTAAACTTACCGATAAGAAGGCGCAGAAAGCCTACGATAAGTTATTCAACCGTTTGAACAAATATCCTTCTGCAGATGTTACTGATGCAACCTGCGCATTCTTTTACGGGAAAAACGGATACGGTTATGTGTTCTTATTCAAATTCGAGGATGAAAACAAAGCCGAGAAAGTCTATAAGAAATTCGTTAAGTCACTTAATGATGCTGATGACGGTGAAGAGAAGAGCTTGATCTACACAGTAAGCGATTCTAAAAAGGGTACCAAACATATTGTTACAAATGCTTATCTTGAGAAGACACAACTCATGATCGTCTATGGCAGCGTGAAAGACACGGATATTCTGGAAGATTTCACGGATGAATTAAAGCTCCCTAGCGATTTTTAAAAGAACTCATTAGAGGTGAAATAATGAAAAGAATAAATGAGATAGTATCAATTGTCCTCATCATTACAATTCTATTTTGCCTTACAGGATGCAGCATGAATAAGTTGTCACATGTTAAGATCGCTGAGTATCTGGATAAGGAAGCAAGATATTATCAATATAACGATATTGATGAATTCGCAAAAATATTCGGTACTCCTGTTAAAGGGAATGAAGGCTTTATTTCGTTCAAGGATGAAAAAGCCCAGGAGCTTTATGACAGGGTTTTTAACAATCTTTTTTCTTATTCGGATTTTAATATCGTAGAAGCTACATGTTCATACGGAGGAAATTCCTTCGGTGCAAATGCATTGTTCTTATTCACTCTGAATGACGAAAAAGAAGCAGAGAAATTCTTTAAGGATGTCAAAACGGCTTTCGAAGATAACGGTGATACCGATAATGGAGATGAAAAGGGAATTACATATTTCTGCAGTTGTAAAACAACAAATAAGAGACATGTAATCCGGAATGTTTATCTTGAGAAGAACACTGTGCTGATTGTAATGTGTGCTGCAAATGAGATTTATTTCGTTGATGATTTTTTAGAATACTTCAAACTGCCTTACATTATTGACGGGATTGATGATTAACAGATAAACCTGAATTGTTGCACTAAGTATCTATACCCGCTGTGTTGTATTGAGAACATAGCGGGTTTTTACATAAAAAGGACCGGATTTGATATCCGGTCCTTGTGTGAATGCTGAATTAATTATCAGAGATTGTCCAGATACTTCTTTACAGTGTCAGGAGCAGGTCCGCCGATGAGCTTTCTGCCTTCAACGCAGGTCTTAAGAGAGATCGCATCGTAAACGTCTTCTTCGAAAACAGGAGAGAATTCCTTGAACTTATCGAGTGATACATCAAGGAGTGAGATCCCGTTCTCGATGCAGTAATGAACGAGCTTTCCTGAGATAGCATGAGTCTCACGGAAGGGCAGTCCCTTCTTAACGAGATAGTCAGCGAGGTCCGTAGCATTAGTAAAACCGCCAAGAGCAGCTGCTTCCATGTTGTCCTTGCGGATAGTCATTGTCTTTATCATGCCGGTGAAAGGAGGGAGGACAGCCTTGATCGTCTCAATACAGTCGAACATTGCTTCCTGAACTTCCTGCATATCCTTGTTATATGTAAGAGGAAGGCCCTTCATGATAACGAGGAGAGAGATAAGGTCGCCGTATACGCGGCCGGTCTTGCCTCTTGTAAGCTCAGCAACGTCAGGGTTCTTCTTCTGGGGCATCATGGAAGAGCCTGTAGAATAAGCGTCATCGAGCTCATAGAACTTGAATTCCTGTGATGCATAGAGGATTATCTCTTCACTCATTCTGGATAAGTGCATCATGAGAATGGAGCAGGCTGATGCGAACTCGATCGCAAAGTCTCTGTCTGCAACGCCGTCAAGGGAACAGAGAGTAACGCCGTTCATACCAAGCTGCTCTGCGACAAATTCACGGTCTAAAGGATATGTCGTACCGGCAAGGGCGCCCGAACCTAAAGGAGATATATTAGCTCTTTCCTTTGCTTCATTAATACGTGAGATGTCGCGCTTGAACATCTCGATATATGCTGAAAGATAGTGAGCATATGTGATGGGCTGGGCTCTCTGAAGGTGAGTATAGCCGGGCATATATGTCTCTGTATTTGCTTTTGCGATATCAACAAGAACGTCGATAAGATCATCAAGAAGTTCGATTATCTCACCGGCTTCATCGACCATATAAAGACGCTGGTCCAAAGCAACCTGGTCATTTCTCGAGCGTCCGGTGTGGAGGCGCTTGCCGGCATCACCGATACGGTTAGTGAGCTCTTCTTCGATGAACATATGGATATCTTCCGCGTCAGAATCGAATGTCAGCTTGCCTGATTCGATATCTTCCTTGATGGAGAGAAGTCCTGTCTTGATATCTTCAGCATCCTTTTCAGAGATGACGCCCTGCTTGGCGAGCATCTGAGAATGAGCGATGGATCCTTCTATGTCCTGACTGAACATCTTGCAGTCAAAGGGAAGGGAAGAGTTGTAATCGTTAACTTCTTTGTCGGTAGCCTTTTCGAAGCGTCCGGCCCACATTTTCTTTGCCATAAGTTACTCCTTTATGTAATCAGGATCGATCCTGACCATTTCTGCCAATGCTTTATTCCTGTAATTCAGGTCTTCACGCAAGGTAAAGCCCTGAGCTTCCCAGAAAGCGTTGCCGCCCGCATTTTTCTTGAAAGCGACAAGAAGGACTTTGTTGATGCCTTCATCCTTAAGAGCTTCAAGCGCAAGATCAACAAGCTTTTTGCCGATGCCGTAACGCCTGTAGTCAGGAGATACGCACGCATGCTGTATTATACCGCGCCTTCCGTCATGACCACATAATATCACACCAACTATCTTTTCACCGTCAACAGCGATAAAAGAAGTAGTGGGATTGCGCTTGAGATACTTCTCGATCCCTTCTTTGGAATCATCCTTATCGTTAAGTCCGTTGCCGCAAAGGAGCCAGAGAGCGTAAGCCTGGCTGTAATCTTCGATTGTCATTAACCTGTATGTGATATTCATCAGCATGCCCCGCTTTCTTTGATCTCAGAAGATATCCACTGGGACATTCCGCATCCCGTATCTTCATTCGGACGCTTGAAAAAGCCGAACTTCTCGTAGAATGCCTCTTTTCCTTTAGCGGAACACAAACTCACCATTACCTTGTAACCGGGCTTAAGCCAGTTCTTGATCATCTTCATTATATCTTCCATGACCATCCTGCCGTAGCCTTTGCCCTGATATTCAGGCTTTACGATAATATCCGCAATATAGACGACATAGCCGTGATCCCATATGACTCTGCCCAGAGCAATAGGTTTGCCGTCAATCCTAAGGCAGCGTATAAATGAATTCTTAAGGCCTTCGCGGGCCTGTTCCAGAGGGAATTCAGCCCAGCCGACTGCCTTACGGAACTGCATGTATTCTTCTTCGGTTATTAGATCAGTAAATACTTCATTCATATGCGTCACCTCCAAAAATAATAAGGGCTGCCTCCACATAAGAGACAGCCCTCAGGATATTCAATCAATAAATCAGAGTAAACCGTTCTTCTGCTTCATCTTAGCATTAACTTTCATGGGGAGACCGAAGCAGTTGATGAATCCGCCTGCATCAGCCTGGTTGTAAACGTCATCAGCCTCGAAAGTAGCGATCTCAGGATCGTAGAGGGAGAAGGGTGATGTTGTGCCTGCAGGTGTGCAGTTGCCCTTGTAGAGCTTCATCTTAACTTCACCAGTAACAACTTCCTGTGTCTTATCAACGAAAGCTGAGAGAGCCTCTCTGAGAGGGTGGAACCACTGACCGTAGTATACGAGTTCGGAGAACTTCTGTGCTACGAGATCCTTATAGTGGATCGTGTCACGCTCAACTGTGAGGAGCTCGAGCTCTCTGTGAGCTGCGAAAAGGAGTGTTCCGCCGGGAGTCTCATAAACGCCGCGGCTCTTCATACCGACAAGACGGTTCTCAACGATGTCTGCGATACCTACGCCGTTAGCTGCAGCAACCTTGTTGCAGTATCTCAAGAGGTCAGCAGGAGAGAGCTTCTGTCCGTCAACTTCAACAGGGATACCCTTCTCGAACTTGATCGTTACATATGTAGGAGTATCAGGTGCCTTCTCAGGAGATACCATGAGCTCAAGGATCTTGTCGAGGTTAGGCTCATTTGCAGGATCTTCAAGATCCATACCCTCGTGAGAGAGGTGCCAGAGGTTCTCGTCCTTGGAATAGTTGTTCTCCTTAGTAACAGGAACGTCGATTCCACGAGCCTGAGCGTAGTCGATCTCTTCGTCACGGGACTTGATATCCCAGATTCTCCAGGGAGCAAGGATCTTCATGTCAGGATCGAGAGCCTTGATGGAAAGCTCGAATCTTACCTGGTCGTTGCCCTTACCTGTGCAGCCGTGAACGATTGTTGTGCATCCGTTAGCGTGAGCAGCTTCAACAAAGTGCTTAGCGATAACGGGACGAGCCATGGATGTACCGAGAAGGTACTTGCCCTCGTAAACTGCATTAGCCTTAAGAGTAGGGAAGACGAAGTCGGAAACGAATTCCTCTGAAATGTCTTCGATAATGCACTTAACAGCGCCGC